>Ga0208375_1000029_pt1 | contig 265532 bp, 393 predicted proteins | sample RifOxyD1_FD_184038 | JGI IMG/M metagenome (GOLD analysis project Ga0208375, IMG submission 184038) | Soil microbial communities from Rifle, Colorado - Rifle Oxygen_injection D1 (SPAdes) | ecosystem: Environmental > Terrestrial > Deep subsurface > Rock core/Sediment | place: Rifle, Colorado... | reverse complement strand
AACTTTATATTTAAAAAATAAAAATAAGTTATATATGATATTTTAAAATGCAATCAAACTTCTTTTGTGATAAATGTATTTTAAGAATCAATTGCTTCTCTTTTTGTGATTTATTTTTTGACCAAATTTCCGATAAATGGTTATTTAACAAAAATTTTAATATTTGCCCCCTTTGCGGAAAGAGAATAAAAATTGATTGTCAATGTATGAAAGATGTATATGAAAGTGCCATTAGTAATCCGAAAGGGAATTGTCACTCTGGAATAATGCAGGCTGTCTTTATATTAAAACATCATAATCGAATAAAAATTTATTATTCTGAAATAGTGAGACCATGTAAAACATTTTTTAATAAAAATTCAGAAATAAATTGTTGGAGATGTTTTGGATATACATCATTTGGAAGACCATTTAAATTTCTAAAAAATAAAAATGAAATATTTATCATTTCTTAAAACAAATATATCTTTGAAAGGATAGGATGAAAAACACCGTTGGAGTTATAGTCGGAAGATTTCAAGTTGATAAACTCCATGAAGGACATGAAGAATTGATTCGATTTGTATTTAATGAACATACGAAAGTTATTATTTTTATTGGAATTTCTCAAGCTAAAAGTTCATTTCGAAATCCATTAGATTTTGAAAATCAAAAACAAGTGATTTTAGAAAAATTTCCAAAAGCTATCGTTTCATATATTAGAGATGAATATTATGATAAAGTTTGGTCTAAAATCTTAGATGAAAAAATCTATGATATTATTGGCCCAAATGAGGAGCCTATTTTATATGGGGGCAGAGATAGTTTTATTTCTTTTTATTCCGGAAAATATTCTCATGTAACAGTCGATAGTAATTCTAAAAAATCAGGAACTAAAATTAGAGCACATATAGGAAAATCAATTCTACAAGATTCAGCTTTTCGTTCTGGTATAATTTGGTCTTCACAAAATAGATATATCAATCCAATCCCTACTGTAGATATTGCAATTTTAAATGAAGAAAATACAGAAATTCTTTTATGTCGAAAACCAAATTTAGATAAATTTCAATTTATTGGTGGTTTTGTTGACCCAGGAGAAACAATCGAATCTGCGGCAAAAAGGGAAACTTTTGAAGAAACTGGTCTTGAAGTTTCCTCTATTCAATATATTGGAAGTTGTGTAATTGATGATTGGAGATATAGAAATGAGCCTACAAATATTATAACGACATTATTTAAAACAATTAGACTTTTTGGGAAGGCAACCCCAAGGGATGATGTTGAAGAATTGAAATGGTTTAAAATTGAAGATTTTGAAAAATATGTAATTCCATTTCATTTTCCCCTTGTTGGACTTTTGAAAGGACTTTAGACATGAGAAATATAACAACCTTATCTGATTCCTATAAAATGGGACATTATGGAATGTATCCAGATGGAATTACAAATGTTTATTCATATTTTGAGTCTAGAAGTGGCGCAAAATTCAATGCAACAGTTTTCTTTGGACTTCAATATTTAATTAAGAAAAATTTGTTGGGTCAGGTCGTGACAAAAGAAAAAATTAAGATGGGAAAAGAATTGATCGATCAACATTTGGGCCCAGGTATTTTTAATGAAAAAGGTTGGAATTATATATTGAATAATTTTGATGGAAAATTGCCCGTAAGAATTAAGGCAGTTCCTGAAGGAATGGCAATTCCAACAAATAATGTTATAATGACAGTTGAAAATACCGATCCAAATTGTTTTTGGTTGACAAATCATTTAGAAACTTTATTGACTCATGTTTGGAGTTCAAGTACATGCGCGACTCTTTCTAGAGAAATTAAAATTCTTTTTAAATATTATTTAGATCTTACAGCGTCTTCCAATTTTCAAGGAATTGATTTCATGCTTCATGATTTTGGTTATCGTGGAGTTAGCTCAGTCGAAAGTGCGGGAATTGAAGGGGCTGGTCATCTTGTAAATTTTAAAGGCACAGATACAATTAGAGGCATCGAAACAGCGATCAAATATTATCATTCTGATGTTTGTGGATATTCAGTCCCCGCTACCGAACATAGTATTATGACAAGCCGTGGTCAAGAAGGTGAAAAAGAATTGTTAAAAGATCTTTGTAAAAAGTATAATTCTGGAATTTTAAGTATTGTCATTGATAGCTATGATTTTGAGAATTTTATTTCTGAGGTTTCAAAATCTTGTAAAGAAGAAATTTTAAATAGAAATGGAAAAACTGTATTTCGTCCTGATAGCGGTGAGCCAGTATCTACGACAATTTTAGTTCTTGAACTTTTGAAATCTATTTTTGGATGTCAAGTTAATGATAAAGGCTATAAAGTTTTAAATGAAAAAATTGGTGTTTTGTGGGGAGATGGCATTGATTATCTTGGAATAAGAAATATTCTTCATGCGATGAAAGCAGCCGCTTGGAGTGCTGAGAATATTGTATTTGGAATGGGTGGTGGTCTTTTACAAAAAATAAATAGAGACGATCAAAGGTTTGCTTTTAAATGTTCAGCACAATGTGTAAATGGAGAATGGAGAGAAATTTTTAAGAAGCCAAAGGATATAAGCAAAATGTCTAAGAAAGGTAGATTTTCTTTAAATAAAGAAGGAGAAAATTATATTACTGTAAAGGAAGGAACCGGCGTAGATATTTTAGAAACAGTTTTTGAAAATGGAGAATTGTTGATAGATCGAACTTTTGAAGAAATTAGAAGAAACGCAGCTATTTAAGGAGGATTAAAAATGGATTATAATATCATAGTCGAGATAGCAAAAGTTGGAAATTATACCGATAAACAAATTGAAGGGCTTTTGACAGGTATATGTGATGATTTACATTCGAATGATTGTCGTAGTTGTCCCATGGTTGAAATGGAATTAGTTAAAATCGATGAGAATTATAAATTTTCTTCTGATCTTTTCAAAGATGAAAAAGGAAATTGTCCTTTTCATAAATTTGGAAGAAGAATGCTTGAAGCAATTAGATATCACGGATAATAGACTACAAGAAAATATTAAAGAAAAATGGGTTGGGGCATGGTTTATCCCGATCCATTTTTTTGCACTTTTTCTTTAAACTTTTTTAAAGAACAAATATTAAAATGGGGTTGAAACATTCATATTTTGGAGGATTAAATAATTATGAAGGAAAAGGAAAGCATCACAGAATTGATCAAAAAGATTCATGACATTTTACAACCTGATAGTTATAAGGAGTTTCTTGAAAATATGATGGATCCATCTTATGTTAAAAATATGTATGAAAAAAATCCTAAATGTTTTATTAAGATTCAACATGGGGAAGGAGAGGAAGGTCCAGTTTTTCCAATCTGTAATGTTCAAGGAATTCATGATCCAAAGGTTATTTCATTCTCTTTAAAATTAGCGATCGCAATAAGCAAGCTACATAAATTTTCTCCAGTTGAGGTTGCAAAAGTTATCGCTTATCTTGTAAGAAAATATAATGTTTATAATCAAGAGATTCCTAAGCCTCAAGATATGGCATATTTAAAAGGTAGAGAAACCATGTCCTTAAATAAGATTCGTGAAGAGATGAAGGAAATAAAATAATATGGCCAATCTTAATTTTTTAAATGTTGAAGAATTTTGTAGAAAACTGACTCCAGTTTTATCTACAGAATTTTTTTCGAGAAGTGGTGGGTTTAATCAAGAAGGGTTATTTTCTGAAGATATTTTTGGACCTGAAGGATCTTTTGAAAGAAGGCAAAAGTTTTCTTATATAGATCTTGGAGCTTATGTTTTACATCCAACCGCGTATAAAATTTTAAAACAAATACATAGAAAATTTGAGAAATATATATCTACAGAAGAAAAATATATTATAACCGATGGAAAAATAGAAACAGCAGAAGAAGGGAGAACTGGATTACAAAATTTTATGGAAGATTTTGATAAAATTGAATTTAGAGGGGAAACACGTACAAGAGAAAAATTAATCTTTTTATTAAAAGAATCTAATAAAAAGGGACTTTTATTTATTAGAAAACTTCCAGTTATTCCCCCTGATTTAAGACCTATCTTCAAAGATGAATCAAATCAATGGATTCATGATAGTTTAAATGATATTTATTTATCAGTTATGTATAGAGCCTCACAAATAAAATCTGTTGGCTCAAAAGGTGAACTTTTTGATTTATTAAATTTTAGTCTTCAAACTTCGGTAAATTCTCATGATGATTTTATACGCACAAGAGTTCAAAAAAAGGATGGAATTATTAGAAATCAATTATTGGGAAAACGTGTCGATTTTTCTGGGCGAGCGGTTATCACCCCTGGACCAGATTTAAAAGTAAGTGAGGTTGGACTTCCATTTAAAATGGCTGTAAAACTATTAGAGCCATTTATAATTCATATTCTTTTACATACAAATCTTATAGATAAAAATCTTTTATCAAGAGAAATAAAAAAATATACAAAAAGTGAATTAAATGTTGATACAATTCTTCAGGTTATAAAATCTATAAAAATAGGTGATGAAGTTCCTAAAGAATTGTATGATATATTTTTTCAAGCCACGGAGATCGCCTCAAAAGATAGAGTTGTTTTATTAAAGCGAGATCCAGTTCTTCATGATCAAGGTTATGGGGCGTTTTATATAAAAATTCATCATGGAAATACCATGCAATTATGTGCTTTAAGAGTCGGTGGGTTTAACGCCGACTTTGATGGAGATGCAATGGGTGTTTTTCTTCCTTTGAGTAAAGAGGCTCAGGAAGAAGCAAAAATGAAAATGATGAGGCTAACAGCCGGTTCATCAACAAATAGTATGACCTTTGAATTATCAAAAGAAATGGCTCTTGGACTTTATAGTTTAACAAAAGATGTAAAAGTAAATAAATCCCCAGTTTCGGTTTCAAAGGAATTATTAGAAAAAGGAACAAATCCATATTTACCTGTAATATTTAAAAAAAGACAAACCACTCTTGGAAGAGCAATTTTTAATTATTGTTTTCCAGAAGATTTTAGATTTGTCGATGGACAAATAAACAAGAAAATTGTCAACAATTTAATTCAAGAAATATATCAAAAATACGGAAAAGAAATAACTCTAAATACATTTTTAAAGGTTGAAAATATAGGATTTAAATGGGCTACGATTTTTGGAGATAGCCTTCCCCTAGATGAATTAACAATTCCTGATTCTATAATTCAATTAAAGAAAAAAATGAGTGGGGCCACTATAGAAGAGGCTTCAGACCTTTTAGAAAAAATGAAAAAAATATTAATCGAACATTTAAAAGATACTGGATTATATGAAATAATTGAATCTGGTGCTGGAAAAGGATGGGATTCTCCTATGCAAATTTTAGTGGCAAAGGGTATCATCGCTGATCCAAAAGGAAACGTTTTGCCCCCAATTGAAAGTTCTTTTTCTGAAGGGTTAACAAATAAACAATATTTTGAAGCATCCTCTGGATCAAGACATGGCATCATTTCACGGGTTATATCGACTAGTCAAACTGGCTATTTTGCAAGAAAATTAGTTTATCTTTTAAACTCTGTTGAAGCTGATCCTATATTAAAGGATTGCAAAACAAAAAGAACTTTAAATATTAGACTTACCAAAGAAATGGTCTCTAGATTTATGGGCCGTTATATTTTAAAGAATGATAAAATTATAAAATTTGAAGAATCTGGTTTGAAAGAAGGCGATATAGCAAATATCAGAACACCGATTTTTTGCGAATCTTTAAAAATTTGTCATACATGTTATGGAGATTTATTGAAGGTTAACAAAACCCCGTACATTGGAATTTTTACTGCTTTAAAATTGGGACAAATGAGTACTCAAAATATTATGAGAGTTTTTCATACTGGAGGCAAAGTAACAATCGCAAAAAGAAATATGCTTAAAGATATTCTTGAAAACAACCCGTCTGACGATTTGGAACTTTAATGGATAGATTTGAAGTAAAAAAATATTTTTTAGAAAAGAATATTAAAAATCCTGGGTCTTTTAGACAAACTATTAAAAAGTATGATAGAAAAATATATGATTTCATCATTAGTGAAACTAAGTATCTAAAAAAAGATAATTTTAGTGAAAGAATATATCATATTTTAAATGATTTATATGAAATACCTAAATGTGAATGCGGAAACATATTAAAATATATTAATTCTTCATTGACATACAGAAAATTTTGTGGAGTTAAATGTTTTTTTAAAAATGAAGAAATGAAAAGAAAATTAAAAATTACACTATTTATATTAAAAACGAGGAGATCATAAATGTATAAAATCTCTGATTATTTAACTCAGGAAAATAATTTTTTAATAGCAAAAAAAGATTGTTCTTTAATATTAAATTTAGATGACTACGAAATTGACAATAATATACAATTTTTAGAAAATCAAATTTGGCTAGGATCTTTAATCAGTCGTATTCAATTTAGTGACAAAAATAAATTTGATTTAATTCTCGACTACTCAGTTGAAATAAATGGTTCCAATATGGAAAAAACTGAGAATTTAATTATATTGACATTTTCTGAGGGTGAAATTATTTTATCAACTAGTTATGGGACTGATAACATAAAAGAACAGGTCCAATATGTAGAGAGACTTTTAGGCGGAAAAGAGATTTATAAAGACGTGTCTCATCTTTATAATAAACTTTTTAAAATATTTGAATCTTCTGGCTCGGATTCAGTTCATATTGAAACTTTAATTTCTCAAGTTTTACGTGATCAAGCAAATACAGCTTTTCCCGCTAGAATGGGAAAAACTTGGAATCCAATTATGATGAATATAAAAGAATTAGTTTTTCAAACAGGATTCTTACAGTCCTTAGCTTTTGAAAATGTGAATAAAGCTATTGTCACCGGGTTAATAACTGAGGAACAATTAGAAGCGTCTCCTCTTGAAAAAATTCTGACTGGAGAATTGAAATAATGCTTTGGATAGATAAGTTTAGACAATATACACAAACTACCGATGTGGTTCGTTATAAAAGGAGCAAAATTAAACCTTATCTTATTGTGTATTTTCCTGAAAACTCCATGTTAATAGATGATTATAAAAGTTTAAATATTTCTTTTACCGATATGAAAAATGTGGTAATTCCAAATACAAATTTTCCAAGATCGAGATTATATCCAGAAATTCAAAAAGCCTTTCGAAAATATAGTTTAAAGTCATTTCAATCTGTAAATTATCCTCCCAATGAACCTTTGATTTTTGATTTAAGTTATTATTTAAAGGCAATTGATAATTCTTTAAAACCAGGAAATTATCGTCAGAGGGGTGGGTTATTTATTAAAAATATTTTATTAAAAACTTTTTCAATGTTTCCATCAAATTATACAAAAGTTTTTCTATATTCAATAAATGTAAATAATGAATTTCCAGAATATATTAACAGGAAGTTTTATCCTATTCTTGAGATGTTAAAAAATGAAGAGGTATTTTTTGATGATTTACTTTTTTGTATATTAAAAGATAAACCTAATTATAGACTATTAGTTAAAGAAAGAGAATATAATCTACAAAGAATTATTCCCTATTTAAGATCTTTAAAATATGAAGAAACAGATTTAGAGGAAGAAAAAGACGAAGAAATAAAAGACGCCTCTGAAAAAGTTTTGAATACAGTGAGAAAAGATGAGATTCCAATTCAAAATACTGACAAGTTAAAAAACATTGTAAAAGATTATTTAAAGTCAAATAAGAAAGAAGTTGAAAAAATCTTTAATAAACCAGATGATAAAAATATACAAAAAAAGATTGCGGTATCATCGATATTACAAAAGATTAATAACAATCCCTTAGAAACAAAAAAGATTGTAAAAAATATTCCAATAAAAAGATTAAATAAAGCTGTTCATGTTATAGATAAAACATATACAGATAAAATTTTAATGAGAGAAAAAACTGTATCAAACTCTAAAGATTTAGTTACCAAAGAAACAAATATACCCATGTTAGTTGATAATAAATCTCCAAAACATATTTTTGAAAAAAGAAAAATTGACTTTGAAAAGAATTTAAAAACTGATATGATAAATTCTTTTAAAGTTCTCGAAAGAAAAGAAATACCTTTAAAGATTGAACATTTAGAAATACAAGATAAACCGCAAAGACCTGGAGAAGTCGAAAAATCTGATATATCTATTATAAAAACTATTTTAAGAGATCAATTAAATAATGAGCATTTAATCGAAATGGAAATTCCTAGAATTGACCCAAATACTGGGGCTTTTAGAATTAATGGAAGAAAGAAATGTTTGATAAATCAAATAGTACAAGATCCAATTACATTTCCAAAACCATACGATTCTAAATTTGAAAGCTCATATTCTTCTTTTCATATTTCGAGTCGTAGATTAAAAGCTGGAAATTATCTTGAAATTTATATGGCATCATATAAATTACCTTTATTAGTTTTATTATCATTTAGCTTTGGGTTTGAAAATACTTTGAAGAGGTATGGAATAGAATATGAATTTGTTAACGCTAAAACAAAAAAGGATTTATTTATTACGAAGATTTCTGAAGATAAATTTATTTTATTTAAAAATGTAGATAATGAATTGAAGAAAGAATTGGTGAGTTCATTGATACGGGCCGATCTTTCTTCTTTAAAAATCAATAAACCATTTCCATCAAAAGAATTTTTTAATTTAGTAATAATTAAATTATCTGGACGAATCAATTCTACATTTTTAATTCAGTCAAACCTTGAAAATATAGTTGACCCAATTGTCAAAGAAGTTTTAATTGATAAACAACAACCATTTATTTTAGAAGATATCATTCAATATATGACAGAGAATGTCATTAAAGGAACTGTAATCGATAGAAATGATATTTCAAACCAGAGAATTAGAAATTCAGAAATTATTGTGCATTTAGCACAAAAACAAATTTTAATGACATATACACAATATAAAGAACAGGTTTTGTCGGGAAATAAAAACGCGAAATTTTTACTTTCTCCAACAAAGGTTTTGAGCGAGTTCTTAAATTCTGAAATTGTTACAGATATGGAATATGCAAACCCAATAGAAGAAATGTCAACTATGACAAGGGTTTCCCCTGTTGGAAAAAAGGTAGGTGGCATTCCAGATAAAATGGTTGTTCAAGTTGAAGCTAGAAATATTCATCCTTCATATTTTGGAAATATTGATCCGTTGGACACTCCGGAAGGTTCTAATATTGGAGTCGTTCAACATTTAACAATTGACTCACAGTTAACTACAACCCGAGGACTTTTTGCATTAAAGGAAATAAATAATGAAGAGAGAAGTGGAATTTTATCGACAACTGCCGTGATGATTCCATTCGTGGAAAATAATGAAGGCGCTCGTATTATCATGTCAGTTAACCAAGCGAGACAAGCCTTGCCTTTAAAAAATCCAGAGCCGCCAATTATACAAACAGGCTATGAGTCTATTTTAAGCGGAGTGCTTTCAGATAATTTTGTAAAAAAATCTCCATGCAATGGAAAAGTTGAAAAAGTGAATAAAGATGAAATTCATTTAAGATGTGAAAAAGGCGAAAGAAAAATTATTAGTACAATTCCTGTTCATTTAAGATCAGGCTCTGGAAAAAATACATTAAGCGTTTTTAATCATACTGTGAAGAGTGGAGATAATGTAAAAAAAGATGAAATTATATCTGAAGGAAGTTGCATTTCAAAAGGGTCCATTGCGTTAGGCAGAACATTGGCAACTTGCTATATGTCATATAAGGGATATAATTTTGAAGATGGTCTTGTGATAAGTGAAGATTTAGTTGAAAGTCAAAAAATGGTTTCACTCCATGGAATCATTGAAGATATATTTATGTCTGAAAATGATAGATTATTATATTTAGCAGAAATTGGATCTTATATTAAAAAAGGTGATCCAATAATAAGAAAAACTGTTGGAGAGATAGAACAATTGATTGGGTTTGATAATATTGATGACGACGATTCAAGTTTAATTTCTTCAGGACAATATATTAAAAAGAGTCCGGGTGGAAGAATAGTTGATATTGAGGTTTTGTCAAATCTTCCAAGTTCAAAGTTTCAAAAATTGAATGAATTAATTCAAAGAACTAATCAGAGATATGGAAAACCTGATAAACAAAATTTCACAATAAAAGGAAATCCTTTTAAAGGATTAATTATAAGATTTAAAATTGAACAAGAATTGAATATAAATATCGGAGATAAATTATGTGGAAGATTTGGTAATAAAGGAATAGTTTCGTTAGTTGAAAAAAGAGAAAATATGCCAAGGACACCTTGGGGAGAAAGAGTTGAAATTATTATGAATCCTATTGGTGTCATTTCTCGAATGAATATTGGTCAAATGTACGAAATGTATTGTGGATTAATTTCTAAAAAACTATCTCAGGTGATTATCGAAAATCCCAAAAGAATAAATGTTTTAAATATTTTTGATAAGACATTGAGTTTATTAGATAATACAAAAAATAAAAAATATACTGTTGATTTTATAAATAGAATAAAAAATCTTTCAGATCAAAATTATAATTTATTAATTGAGCAAATTAAAAAAGAGTCATTTGTTCCAATCATAGTTCCACCATTTAAATCACCAAATAAAGAACAGATAACAAAAGCCTTGAAATCTCTTGGCTTACAAGATTCTTATTATTTAACATTACCTGAATATGGGACAAAAACAATTAAGCCAGTTCCCTTTGGATATAGTTATATTTATAAGTTAGAACATATTGGAGAAATGAAAGTTCACGTAAGAAGTACAGGCCCCGTCGCTGGAAAAACATTACAACCTTTAGCTGGAAAGAAAAAGGAAGGTGGACAACGAGTTGGAGAGGGTGATACGTGGGCTTTACTGAGCTACAATTGCCCCACTATTCTTTCAGAATTATTTGGGCCTCTTTCTGATGATCACGCTATGAAAAATGAAATGGTTTCAGATATAATTCAAACCGGTCAAACAAAATGGAAAGAATCAAAAACGAGTCCAACAAAAGATATTTTGAATAGTTATTTTATTTCTTTAATGCTCTCAAAGTGATAGTACATTTAGATTAAATTAAAATAATTTTTTTGTAACTTTTTGGAGAAAAGATGAATAATGAAAATTCTCAAATTTTAATTGGAGACACAACTCCAATTCCATCGGTAGATCAAGATCAAAAAGAAATAGATCAAAGAATTGATAGTGGTCTTTTAAATTATCAAGAAATAGAAATAATTGATAATATTGGGAAAGACACTTTTGAAAATATTTATCGAATTGAGATTAAAGATATATTAAAACTACCAGATGAATATTTACAAATTTTTTGTGAAAAGATTTTAGATAAAATAGAGAATGTTTATAATTTTAGTTTTCCATCTAAGAAGGAATTTTATACCAAAGAAGATATTAAATTATTTATGGAATTTTTAGAATTTTTACATTTTAAAAATCTTGATTTTTTAATAGAATTATGGGAGGGCGTTGTTCCTACAATTTTCATTGATATTAAAAAATTTTCTATCGAGAATAGAAATAAAATAATTAATAGAGTTTCTTTATTATCTAATAAATATTTAAACAATATGTTCATTTTTCTTTTTTTAAGAACATATTTTAAAGATGGAATATTATCTTGGATAGTATATATTTCAGATAAACAAAAACCACAAATTGAACTTGGGATTCGAGAAAGGAAATGACGATGGAAGAATTTATGGTTACAATTAAGAAAGGAAACGTTATTTTAACGTGCCCCAGAAAAACATTAACTGGAGTTCAAGAAACACATGATGGTGTTGTTTTTAATTTTTCAAATGGGAGTTTTCTTTATTTTGTGGATACCCAGATGCCCATTGATACAAAACATCTTATTTCTAATTCAAGTAAAATTCCTAAGGGAAATTTGTTTTTTGATTTATTAAATTATAGGCAACCTGCACGAATCGAAACCTAATATGTATTAACCTTTTATCTATATATATTAATAAATGAAGAGAAGGTTTATTAATTTTTTTAATTGAATTGATGAACTAATTTTTAAAAATTGTAAACCTATTTTTTGAACTTTTTATTTTCTCTTTAAACTTTTTTTGAAAGGTTCGAGAACGATGTTAGATGCTTTTAGCCTTGAAAAAATGGTTGAGAATGAAGAAGTTTACCCTATCACTTTAATGAAATTTATCTTGTCGAAGCAGAGAATTATGAGCTTTTTTCAAAAGGCATCAGATCCAAATTTTGAAATCTTTACTGAAATTAAAATTGATAATTCAGATTGTGAAGCTTGTAAAGATACTAAGAAAAAGAACCTTTTGTGCCGCAGACATACCTCAATCACTCGAATTATAGGATCGGGGTCTGGTCGAATTATGAGAGATTTGGATACTAATTTATTTTTTTACAAGAACGAAATTTATCGAATGGTTGGGGATAAATTGGTAATTGTGTATTGCCCCCATACAAAATTAATTCCCTCAATAACCGTAGATAATGTAAAGAAGGTATCTCCCATTACAATTCAAATGGCCCCAGATTTTAAACTTCCTGAGCCAAAAGAAATTAGGGATTTTATTTCAACAGAACTTTCTGGAAAAAGATTGAAGTGCTGGTTTAATGATGTATTTACAATTTATTCAGAAGGAGAAAACTTTTTCCTAACCCCAAATAAATAGAGGTGATAAAACATGAAGGATGAATTTGAAGGACTGTATGGGGAATCTTCCAGTAAGAAAAAAATGGTGGCGCCTGAGGATGAAATTTTTCATTCAATTTATATTAGTGGAATCTCAAGATTTAATGAAAGTTCTGGGGTAAAAGAAGAACCAGGCAAATTACAAATACGTGGGGTTTCTTCAAATCACAATGATGTAAATATGATAATTTTACATGTTAAAAAAGTTTTTGTAAATGAAATTAGTATGGGAACTCAGAGAAAATTAAAATGTTTTTCTTATAAAAATAGTTCTCCATTTAAAGGATCATCAGAAAAAGTTTGTCCAGAAAATAGCTCGGAACGAAGAAATGATAGTTTTTGTTCAACATGTAGAGAACATATTATTTTGTCAGGTATTTATACTGACCAAACAGGAAAGCCGATTATAGATAAAGATAATAAACCGATTTTAGTTTTTATCCGAGCGAATGGAATGAAATATAAAAATGTTGGAGATTATCTTGATAAACTTTCTGAAGAAAACTTTGATTTAGTTTTATTTCCTGGTGAAGAAGAATTTGAAAAAAGGGTCGTGAATAATAAGAAGGTTGTAACAAAGATCACAGTCGGTAAAGAAGATTCAAATTACGGGCCTAAAAGTGTATTCTTACTTGAGGCCATCAATGAAGTTTCAAAAGAAAATGTACTCACCGTATTAAAAATTGCTAAAAAGTTTTTACCTGACTTCGATGAAAAATTTGATTGGTCAAAAAATAATAAGCAAGTATCTAAGGATCAAATGTTTTCTGAATCGGCAAAGACGCAAGAAAAGTCAAAAGAAGAAAATACCTCAACCAATTCTCAAAAAGAAAAAATCGCTAACATGTTTGATTTTAATTTAGATATTTAATAATACGAAACCAAATAAAAAAATAAGGCGAGGGGATGAAACCTCTCGCCTTATTTTCCACAGAAGGGAATAGGTTATGGACTATATCAAGAAGCTGAATATACAAAAAACAAGTATAGGTAAAGCTAAAATAATTTTGAAAAAATATTTTACCCAAATGACTAAAAAAATACTTAATGGAGAATCACCAATTAAAATTTCTATTCGTTTGATTGGAAATGCGGGAATTGGAAAAACTGATATTTTAAGGCAAATTGCATTGGAACTTCAAGAAGAATTGAAAGTTGAGTTTGGATTTATTGAATTAAAGTGCCCGGTTATTACAAGAGATGATTTTTTGATTCCTTATCCGATTGGGGAATCCGATCAATTTAAGATGCTTTATTCAGATTTTGTTCCTTCAAAGGAAGAATTTGGAATTTTGGTTTTAGACGAATTTTCAAGGGGCGACACGAATCTTCAAATGCTTCTTTGGCAAGCTCAGAATGAATGCCGAATTCATACAAAATCTTTTCCAAGAGGATGGTTTGTGGTCTCTATTGATAACCCAGATGACGATAATTATTCAATGAATACGATTGACGACTCCGCTGGAATGAGACGGTCGTTGCATATTGGATGTGAATGCAGTACTTCAGAATGGATCAATTATGCAATAAATTCTAAATTTCATCCATTTGTTACAAACTTTATTATGAATTTTACAGACAGACTTTATGATAATCAATCTCATCATAATGGGCAGGCATTTGCAAATCCATCATCTTGGGAAAAGGTATCAGAAATTTTAAAATTGATGGAAATTAGAAGCACGAATGCTTCGGAGATAGAAAGCATTGATTTACTTATTTCTGGATTGATAAATACTGGGATGTCATCACAATTCATTGAATATGTACAGAAAAATGAAACCATTAGCCCTGATAAAATTATTTTTAATTTTGAAACAATAAAGGACGCGGTGAAGGTAATTTGTGAAACTGATAATTTTAGTGCCTCAGAATTGACAGTTGGATTATTTTTGACTTTGAAAAATAATACCCCTGGGTTAACTGATGCTCAAAAGGAAGGCATCTCTGAATTCTTTTGTATGATTCCAAGGGATATTTTTCAAATATTTTTGTCTGAATTTAATAAAATAAAGGCTGAAGAGTCTTTTAAATATATAGCTTTATTGATGAGAGATCTAACGAGGTTTGAAAAATTCAGAGTCGAAGTTCATGAAAGGACCCTTAATGGATCAGATTCAGAAACAGATAAAGGAAAAAGTTGAGGGTGTAATTTGTGATTTAATTGTCAGAAACAGTTTCTGGGGCTTTCTATTTTCAAGGGTCAATAAAAAATATCATTTTCCGGGACAAATATGTGCTGTTGCGCTTGAAAATAAAGAGATAAACCTTTGCGTAAATTCTGAATATTTTTCTACAATGTCAAAGGAAGATATTGAGAAAGTTTTGGTTCATGAGGGATATCATTTAATTTTAAAACACTTATTTAGATTAAGAGAATTGAAGGAGATAAAAAAAGAGAAATTTAATTATGAAATTTTTGCTATTGCGGTTGATATGGCAGCTAATGACGTTGGAGATATTAAAGGCGGTGTTACATGCATGGGAAAATTTTTTCCTGTCGCAAGACCTGAAATGTTTAATTTACCAAGAAATATGGCTTTTGAATGGTATTATCATGAATTAGAAAAGAAAATGAAAGATGAATCCATCCCCCAGGAATTCAAATTTGATGAGCATCTTATTCCTAAAGATATCGAAAAAGAATTAAGAAATTTACAAAATGTTATGTCAAAAGCAGCAGATGAATGGAAACGAATAAGTAATAGAGGATCTGATGGGGGAAACTTAGAAGAACTTTTAAATCAATTTTTTAATGCGTCATTGCCATATTATGAATTAATTCGAAGGTTTGTTAAGAAAAGTAGAAGAGCTATAATGCAACGAAGAATGATTTTAAATAAAAAGAAAATTTATATTGTCAAGGAGAAAATGACAAGGATTCTTCCTTATCCTGGCTATAAAAGGAAAAGGACTTTTTCCATAGGGGTTTTAATTGATACCTCTGGATCAATGGGTTTGCGCGACATGGCTGAAGGATTATCATCGATTAAAAATATTTTAGAAAAGGATCCAGATGTCTCAATCACCGTTTTAGAAAATGATACACAAGTTCAAAAAGAATATTCAGTTAAAAAAATATCAGACATTCAACCTAAATTTCATGGGCGGCATGGAACTACTTTACAACCAGGTCTTGCAAGATTAAAAGAAATTAATTCTGATGTTAATTTAGTCTTTACCGATGGAGAGTGTGATAAACATTCTCGTGGAGATAGTCATTTGCCACATTCGATTTTATGGATTTTAAATCACAGAGGCAGTGAATCTCAAATTGAAGGGACAGGCCCGATAATTAGGCTTCCGGAATTTTTCGAAGAATGAGTTAGAAATATATGTGGTGGGAAGGGGAAACTCTTCCCACCACATCAATATAATAGAGAGGAATATGAAAAAGTTTAATCGAAAACTTCATCAAAAACGTATAGATAGAAATGATGTTCAAATTAGATTTAAAGGAAAAACTATTTATATTAGAGAATCTATCGTTGATGACATACAACGTAGTGCAAGAAGGTTTGATACATTTTTTCAAAAAGGATCTTATGACGAATTTTTCCAATTTTCTTCTGATCTTTTTATAATGGGAATCAGAAGAATAATTAATAAAACCTTTCCAAAAAAATCTTGGGTCTCTGAAAGTGTTAAAGTCGAACTTCATACGGATCATGGAATTTATATTTTTGAAGGAACATCCTCATGGGCGCAATGTATTCATGCACCACAGTGGACCAGTCTTAAAATAACAGATGGGGTATAAAATCTCTGGAGGAAAAATATGTCTTATGACCATAATTCTATTGAAGTTATAGATCATATAAGTCACATTCAAATAAATCCAACAATGTATATAGGGAGTACAGAAACTCCCACACATCTTTTGGAAGAATGTTTTGATAATTCCTTAGATGAGTGTTTAGGAAAACACGCTGACATTGTTGCAATTAATATGGATACAAAAAATAATGAATTTTCTGTAATTGATAATGGCAGAGGAATTCCTATAGAAAAAGATATGCCAAAAGTTGTTTCCTATGAAATGTTTTCTGGAGCAAAATTTAAAGGTCGAAAAACCGCATATGAAATTTCTAGCGGCCTTCATGGTGTTGGATTGGTTGCTGTAAATGCCCTAAGTGAAAAATATATTGTTGAAGTTTATAGAAACAAAAGACACGCAATTTACGAATTTAATAATGCAAAATTAATTCAAGAGAAAAAAGAAGAATTTACAGGCGAGCCACCCTTTTCAACAAGAATTCTTTTTAAACCAATGAAAAACATTTTTGAAGAACTTTTACCTTCTATCGAAAGAATTAGGGAAAGGTTATTTGTTGCCTCAGTAGAGATGCCGAAAGTTAAATTTGTATTGATCATAGATAATAAAAAAGAAGTTATAAATATTTCCAAACAAAACTTTTTTAAAGAATATTGTCTAGCCAACGGAGATAAAGATTGTACTCCAATTATTGAGATATTTTCTGATAAATCTCCAGAATTATTTAGAGCGTCTTTTTGTTATTCATTCGATGGATCTTCTTCTCCAAAAATACGGTCTAGTGTAAATTTATTACCTGTTCAAAAGGGCGGAACTCATGTTAATCTTTTTATCGATTTATTAAGAGAATTTTTTATTTCTAAGGCTAAAAAATATAATTTTAAGTTTCAGCCAAATTGTGCAATTTGTGGGTTAAGAGGTTATTTTTCTTTGTCATTAGTCAAGCCTGATTTTTCAGGACAAACAAAAGATAGTTTGACAAATAAAAAAACAGATTTAGTAAAATTTATTCCTCAATTGAAAACTGGGTTAGAAGATTTTTTTAAAGATCATGAAGAAGATTTGTTAATTCCTTTATTAACGCACATGGAAAATTATCAAAGAAGATTAGATTCTAAAAAAATCATTACCGTAGATTCTAATAGAAGAGTCTCTGTTAAATATACAAAATTAAGAGATTGTAATAAACCAAATGGTGAATTATTTATTGTCGAAGGACAAAGCGCCGGCGGAAGTTTAATTCAAGCCAGAGACCCTTCATTACATGCAATATTGCCTTTAAAAGGAAAACCCCCTTCTACGATTAATAAAGATATATTACAAAATAAAGAAATGTTTGAATTGATTCAAAGTATTGGGACTGGGTATGGGCCAGATTTTAATATTGATAATATTAGATATAATAAAATTATTTGTGCCGCCGATGCTGATGACGATGGATTTCATATATTCTGTTTGTTGACTTTGAATTTGGTTGCAACAATTCCTGAGATTATCAAAAAAGGATTTTATTATTTAGCGATGACTCCTCTTTTCGCTATAAATAAAAAGACTGTTTTTACTCCGTTATGGACAAAAGATGAATTAGAAAAAGCTCGAAAAAATAATGAGCCAATTTCGAGATTTAAAGGATTAGGAGAATTAACTCCTCAACAATTAAAGAAATGTTTATTAGATGAAAAAAATCGCAGATTAATTCAAATTGAATATTCGGAAAATATTGAAGATATGTTTAAATTATTTTCTGACGCAGAGGAAAAAAGAAGCTTGATTTATAACCAAGATATAAAAATAGAGGAGATGTTTTAATAAATGGTTAAAAAAGATTTGTTTAAAACAGTTCAATATTTTTATAAAAAATATGGAATGTATGTAAATATCAATCGAGCTTTTCCTGGACCCGATGGATTGAAGCCCGTTGAGCGCAGAGTACTTTACTCGTCGTATCTTATCGCAAAAAATAAATATGTTAAGTCTGCCAGAATAGAAGGAGATGTGATGGGTAGATTCCACCCACACGGTTCTTCTTATGGCACAATAGTACAGTTAGCTCAACAGGATATCCTCGAAGGCCAGGGAAGCTTTGGATGCAATACCGGAATCGAACCGGTAGAGGCTTCCGCTTCGAGATATACTGAGTGCCGTTTGCCTGAAAAGACACAAGAATTGGCTTTTAATCTGATTAATTTTGTTCCATATTTTTTAAATCCATTGGGTCAAAATGAACCTGTAATTTTACCAGTTAAATATCCTATTTGTTTAATTGGAAAAACTACAAGTTTTGGAATTGGTTTTGGTTTTAGAACTGTAATTCCAAGTTATGAAGTTAAAGATTTATATAAAAGGCTATTATGGCTTTTAGGAGAAAAGAAAGAAAAGCCTTTGATTTTACCAAGAATGGAATTGGATATTTTATCACCACCTGAAGAACTTGAAAAATTATTAACAACTGGCGAAGCAAAATTAGAAGTGATGGGGAAATATAAAGAAAATAAAGAAGCATTTGAAATAGAAATTTATTCTTGGCCATTTCCTAAAAGATTTGAAAAATTTTTAAAGTGTTTAGAAACAGAATTGAAAAACGGAGATGTTGGATTTAGAGATGATTCTACAACAGAAACAAAAATAGTATTTTCAATTTTAAGACAAAGAAATAAAGAAGTCACTTATGAAAAGGTTAAGCAAAAGATTTTAAGGGAATTACACGGAACACAAAATTTTCAAATTACAATTGTAAATGAAAATGACGAAATTGAGGTTATTGGTGTCGATGATTATTTAAAAAGGACTTTTTCGAGATATGAAAATTTTCTAAAAATCTCTATCGAGGATCAAATAGAAAAATTAAAAGGTTCAATTAAAGAATATGAAATATTACAAAAAATTAGGCCTTATTTATCACAAGCATTGTTAAAAATCATTAAAGATTCTGACAAAGAAATTAAAATAATTTCTGAAAAATCCGGTGTTTCATTTGAAGAAGTAAAAGAAATATTAGGAAAATATAAATTGTTACAAATTCTAAATATGGATATACGTACTGAAGAAATGTTAGATCTTTTAAAATTTGAAAATCAAAAGTTAAAAGAGATAAGAAAAAGCGCTTTAGAAGAATATCAACAAACAACAAGGAGATGGTAATATGTATTATATAGAAAAGAAGTTTTCCATTCCAATTGGACATAGACTTTATTTGAATAAGAATCGGTGCCAAAACCCTCATGGCCACAATTTCTCAATATTGGTTGGGATTAAGTCTGAAGAAGTAAATAATGAAGGAATGGTCATGGATTTTACAGTGTTAAAAGAAATTTGTAATAAAGTTTTGGATAAATTTGATCACGCTTTTATGTTAAATTCATTGGATGAGGAACTTATAGATTTGTATATAAGGCGAAATTTTAAGGTTATTGTATTTGATGGAGAACCCACAGCTGAAAATTTATCATGTAATCTGTATAATGAGATAGAATGGGCTTTGAAGAATTATCAATTTAGCAATAAAATATACATGGACTATGTAACGGTATATGAAAATGAAAATTCAAAAGCGACTTATAGAGTTTCCTAAAACATCGGGAATATTAATTCCCTCAAAATATCAAAAAGAAGATTTTTATCAAAATATAAAGAATGATCTAACTCGTCTCTCTGTTGATTGGCAAGATCCCTCTCTAAAGATAAAACAAGAATATTTTTATGAAGCAGAAGATTATCTTTTAATTCCAAGAAATTTTCCAATAAAAGATTTTTGTGATGAAATTGAAATAAAAAATATGTTACCAAAGGGGAAAGATATTGAAATTAATCATAATATCATTCCAAGAAGTGAGGTTCAAAAGACTTCAATTGATTATATGTTAAAAAATGAAAATTGCATTTTACAATTAGATCCTGGAGTTGGAAAAACGGTAATTGCTATTTATGTTATCTCTATGTTAAAGAAAAGAAGTTTGATAATTGCTCATAGAGATTCTCTTGTTGAACAGTGGATGAATCGAATTTTAGAATTTACCGATTGTAAAAAAGAAGATATTATGAGGTTAACCTCTAATAATTATAAAGAAGGAATCAATAAAAAAATAATGGTTACCACAGTTCAGACTATTTTATCTTTACTTAGAAGAGATAAAGAAGAATTTATAAAAAGTTTAATTGAAATGAAATTAGGAATTTTGATAGCCGATGAAATTCATATATCTGTTGGGGCATATGAGTTTTCAAAATGTTCATTGTGGATTCCTTCATATAGATCATATGGCTTGAGCGCGACCCCTTATAGATATGATGGAAATACTGATATTATTAAATATCATTTGGGAGAAACATTTCAAGGAGAGGATTTAGAAAATACAATAAATCCTACCGTTAATATTTTACTTTTAGATTATAATATTTATACAGAAAAGAGAGTTAGGTATTTAATGTGGGGAGGACAATTTCAGAGATCAAGATATTTAAATTTAATGAAAAAATCAGTTCAATTTTTGAGTTTATCAAAGACTTTAATTGATAAATTAAAAGAAAAAAGAAAAATAATTTTTGTTGCTGAAAGAATAAAATTATTAGATTTTATGTATGAGATAATTGAAGGAGATAAAGGAAAATTTTATGGGCCTGGTGGATTAGAGAATATGGATAATAAAATTACATTTGCGACTCCTGGAAAAGTCCGAGATGGCATTGATAAACCTGAAAAAGATTGTTTAATTATGACGTCTCCAATAAAAAATATCAATCAGATTTCAGGAAGAATTTCAAGAACTTTTAAAGATAAAATGAATGCAGAGATTTATGATATTGTTGATATTGGGTGCAGATTTATTTATCAAACTCTATTTCAGAGGATTAAATATTATGAATCTAAAAAATGGGATATAAATTTTATAGTATGTTTTCAGGATGGAAAAACAGAAAAAGTAACAAAAAATGATGCAATAAAAATTCTTGGAAGGAAATAGAATGAAATTTGCTTTTATTGCAGATTTACATCTTTCTGGTTTTGGAAATGATCCTATAGACTCAGTTGAAAATTTACCTTTAAGAATCGCCAGCATTAAAAGATGTTTGGAATTTATTATTCTTGAATGTAAAAAAAGAAATATCAATACGTTGGAAATTGGTGGAGATTTATTAAATGATAAATCTTTAATATATGTAGTTGCGCAAAATCTTTTATTACAGTTTTTTCGAAATCACAAGGACTTTAAATTTATTATTATAGATGGAAATCATGATGTTACGGATAAAGGAAAATATTTAAAATCAGGTCTAGAATGTTTAGATAGCGAATCAAATGTAGTTAGAATAAAAAATTCTTCTTTTATGAATATAGAAGATAAAAAGATTTTTCATGTTCCCTGGACTTTTGGGATGTTTGAAGACATAAAGAATAATAAAGCGGATATTTTAATATCCCACTTCGGACTTTCTGAAGCGGTTTTATCTTCAGGGATTAGCGTAAAATCTGAAATAAGTGTAAAAGATCTTATTGGAAAATATAAATTAGTTTTGTTGGGACATTATCATAAACCCCAAGAAATGATTCTTCCAGAAATATCATTATATTATTCTGGATCTATTATACAAAAAGATTGGGGTGAAAAAGGCGAGGAAAAAAGATTTTTAATTATTGATACAGATAATTTATCTGTCGAGAGTATCCCTATTGAAGGTTATAAAAAACATTATTATTTTAGTTTAAATGAAGAAAATAAAAATGAGATTTTAAAAAATGCTTTAAAATTAAGAGATGAAGGACATTATGTAAAAATTGAAAGTGAAGAAAATATTGATGTGGTTGACAATAAAGGAATTATTTTTATTAAAAATGAAACGTCCGATTTAACGAATAGAGGAATGTCAATGAATATGAGTGAGAGAGAAAGAATGGAAAAATATTGTAAATTTAAAGAAGTTAAAAATTCGGATATAGAAGAATTTATTCAAGTTGGAATAGAAATAATAGAAAAGGACATAAAATGAAAACAGTAAAATTTACTGAGATAGGGATGAAAAATTTTAAAGGATATAAAGGGCAAATATCATTGCCCATTTATGATAATAAATTAGTTTTAATTATGGGGAAAAATGGGATTGGAAAAACTACCCTTTTTGATTCGATTCCATTTACTTGGTATGGAGCAACCCCTGAAGCTTCTGGAGACGAGTGTGTAAATCGAGAAATAGGGAAAAACTGCAAAACATGGACTAAATTTATTTTGGCTCCAGAAAATATAAATTATACAATCGAAAGATATCAAAAATATGATAAGATGGGGAACACAGTAATTTTATTGAAAGAAAATGAAAAAATTAAAGTTGGACAAAGAGATGTTATAGCTGAAATTGAACGTCTTTTAGTTCCAAAAAATCTGTTCTTTAATACATTTTATTTTGCTCAGCAAGTAAAAACATTTTTCACAAATCTTCCAGACTCAAACAAAAAAGAAATTTTTAGAACCATTTTAAAGCTAGAAAAATATGTTGAATATCAAAAGAAAGCAAATAAGTTTTTAAAAGAATTAGAGGATTTAATTAAAGATCTTGAAATTCAAAAAAGAATCAAATTAGAATTGATTAATCAATATGAAAATGATATAATGAGTTTTAATAGAAATATACGAGATATAGTTATAAGAAGAGAAAAAGAAATTGAAAATATAAATCATAAAATATCTGAATTAAATATTAAAAAAGAAACTATTAAAGATGATATAAAAAAATTGGAACATGAAATAGAATCATTTAATGATTTATCAGGAAATATAAATTTGACGGAAAATAAAATTCGAAAAATTGAAGAAAAAATAAGAACTGTATTTTTAAAGATAGAAAATGAAAAAAATATTAAGATCAATGATGCGAATAAAGAATATTATAAATTAAAGGAAGACGTTGAAGAAGTAAAGGAATATAAATTATTAGAATGTCAAAAACAATACGATTTATTTATAGAGCATCTTTCAGAAAAAAATAAAGAAATAGATATAGCTATTTCTAAAAATCTTTTAAACTCTCAAGAGGTAAATATTTTTATTAAAAATCTAGAAAATAAAATAAAAGAGATAACTGAGAGAATTATTAAAACAGATGTCCCACAGTGCCCAACATGTGAATCTCTTTTAGATAAAAAAGCAAAAGATGTTCTTGAGAAAAAAGTGCAAAAATATCAAACAGAAAAAGATCTTTTATGTACAGAGTTAGAAGTGTTAAAAGCTGAAAGACTCGATCTAGAAGAAAAGAAAACAAAATTAAGAAAAATCGAAGATGTAAATAGAAAAAAGTTTATTGAAGAAAAAGATAAAATTAATGTACAAAATAAAAATGATATAAAAGGAATAAAGGAAGCATTAGATAATAAATTAAATTTAATATCAGATTTAATGTTAAGAGAAAAAGAAAATTTAACAAGAGAATTTCTTTCTGATTTAAAAACTAACAGATTTCTTTTATCTGAGTTAAATGAAAAACAAGAAGTATTAAATAGAAAAAAAGAAATGCTACCTTATTGTAAATTAGATTTAGTTAAAATAGATTCGACAATTGAGAATACTGAAAAAGAATTGGAAAATTTAAAAGATTCTAAGGTTTATGAAGATTATAATTTTAAAATCATTGAAATTAAAGAGAAAATTTTGATTGAAAAAGGTTCTATTGAGAATATAGATTTATTAATGTTAAAAAATATAAAGAAAAAAGATATTATAGATTTTTGGTCAACAGGCTTTTCTAGCCAAGGTATTCAGAGTTTATTAATAGATGAATCAATTCCTTTTATGAATCGAAATGTTAAGAGATATTTAGATGAAATTTCTAATGGAAGATATAAGGTTTCTTTTGATACATTATCTGAGACAAAAGATAAAGAAAAATTAAAAGATAAAATATCGGTAAATGTTTTTGATAATGTCACAAAAGCAAATTCCGTATCTATGCTTTCAGGTGGCCAAAAAAGATTGATTGATCTGGCAACTATTTTAACATTGAGCGATCTTCAATCAAATATTTATGGAATCGATTTTAATATTCTTTTATTTGATGAAATATTTGATAGTTTGGATGAGGAAAATACTGAGAGTGTTTCGTTCCTTTTAAAAGAAAAGTCTAAAGAGAAGTCGATATATATCATCAGCCATATGCACAATGAAAAAATAGAATATGATGAGCTCATAAAACTGTAAGAAAGGTCTTTAGAATGATTCTTTATCGTACCTTGGATTTAGGTTATGATTTCTTTGACGAATCTCTGGAAAAAATACAAGAAAAAATTAATTTTCTCATTGATCAGAACGGAAAAGATTCTACCATTGCTATCAGGGAAGATTATGGAGATATAAATATTTCATTACATACATGTAGGGAAGAAACTAAAGAAGAAGAAGCGTTACGTCTTAAAAAAGTAGAGTATTATTCTATCTTAAAAGAATTAGAAAAAGATAAAAAAGTTAAACAATATTTAGATCTTAAAGAAAAAATTAATAATGGATAGAATTCAAATTGTAAATTGGCTTTTAACGAGGCGATGTAATTTAAATTGTTCATATTGTCGAATATCTGATCCAAAATATAAAAATAGAAATTATCCATCATTTAAATATTTTATAAATTATGAAATGTCCACCCAATATGTTCTTGATTCATTAGATATTTTAAAAGAACATAATCCAAATTGTTTTCATATTTTTTATGGTGGAGAGCCTTTTTTAAGAAAAGACTTAATTGAGATTATTGATTTTTGCAATAAGAAAAATATTCATTATACAATTATCTCAAATAATAGTGATCAAGTTCAAGAACGAATAATTAAATTGATTGATAATGTTGAAGTTAAAGGTTTTACTTCATCCGTTGATCCAGTTTTATTTTCTACAAACTATGATAAAGATCGATATGAAAAAAGTAAAAAAGGTCTTGAACGTTTAACAAAATTAACGGAGAAAATAAAAGACGTTGTAGCCGAGGTTACGATAGATAGAGAAACGATAAATTATTTAAAGCCTTTATTAAAAGATTTAACCAACAGAAAAATTTCTAGCAGCGTGACATCTATAGATATTGCAAAGAATGATTTTTATGATTTTTCAAATGTAACAGATAAAAATTTATTAGTATTGCCTGATGAAAACACAAAGAAAATTTTTGATGAAATAAAACAAGAAGACTTTAATATTCATATGGGAAAAGAATTTTTAGATAGATTATTTGAAATATTACCCTCAAACTACGATTGTAAATTAGAAGAAGATCTTCATAATATTACAATTGATTCGGACGGTTCATTGAGATTGTGTTTAAGAATTATGGGATACGTTGGGTTACCTTTTAAAATTCAAAATATTTTTAATTCGGATTTAACCTTTAATAAAGGTTTTTTAGAATTATTAAAAGAGGATAAAAAGAGATTTTGTCAAGGTTGTAATTGGACATGCCCGATATTTAGCAAACTTTCTCAAAAAGATGAATATAGGGATTTAGTCATCCATACAAAAAATAGGGAGAATGAAAATGGAAATCATTGACAAGGCTATTGATTTTATTCGTATTTTGAGAGTTGATGAATCAAAAGTTTCTTTTATTAAAAAAGACGGAACTGCAAGAATAATGAAATGCACTTTAGATTTTGATAAGATACCAAAAGAAAAGAGACCAAAAGGAATTGATATTACAAAAATTTTAAGTTTGATAAGCAAGTCAAATCTTTTACATGTTTTTGATCTCGAGAAAAAAGAATGGAGATCTATACCTTTTGACAGGACTGAATATGTTGAAAACGGGAATAAAAAATTTAAAATAAGCATAAGATAGAAAGGGCTTAAAAAATGATAATGAAGCCTTTAATCGGTCAAATAGTTTTAGATATATATGGAAAAAAAGTTTGGATCAATTCAATAGGTGGTTGTATTTTACGAATTAATAATGTTAATTTTGTAAGAAATAATAATGAAGAACTGGATGAAAATATTATAGAAAAATTCAATATGATAGATATTAATTGTTCAGATAGTAATAGCGCTGTTGTATTAAATAATAATATAGGAAGTGAAAAAAATATAAATAAATTTACGTTTTTAGAAAAGAGTTTATTTTGTTTATCTCAAATAGACAATGAAGAACTTCAAAAAGAAATAATAGATTTTTTTGAAAAGGTTAGAACGAAAGGGCTAACAACGGATGGAAAATAATTGGATCTATAAGTTAGATTCAAGAATAGTTATCGATAAAAATTTTGTGATAAAGGAATATGGTTATAAAAAAGATGATCTATTTTTAAAACTTGGAGATGTAAAATTTCCTGCTGCAAAATTTTCAAATCAATTTATTAATAAAGATTCAGAAGATTTATTGATGTTACCTGGGGTTAGGTTTTTGAAAAAAATTTCTGGAAATCAATGGAAATTTTTATTTGAGGAACCTCCTCAAATAAAAACAGTTTATGTTTCACCAGCATTGATTGATTATGAAAAAGGAATGATACAGAATCCAGAAATTGTTGAACTCTTTTTGAAAAATATTTATAAAATAAAGGGACGATATGCGGTTCGATTATCTTTTCCTTTTGTCATCTTTACTGGGGTAATTAGAAAAATAAAGGAAAATGTTTTTGACTCAATGTCATTATCAGCTTACATTGCTCCAAGACAATTAAATAGTTTTGATGATAAATTATATTTGCCACCTTTGTCAAATATTATGTTTACTGGATCGGTATGTTGCCCGAGAACTTCTGGAGATACGATAGGGAGCACAATTTTAAATCAATTAAGAGTTTTTTGGGAATCTGAATTTAATACAGATTATTATAATGGAAGAAAATATACAAGTGAAAGTGGAAATGAGTTAGGAACAATTTTAGCTTGGAATTATAATACAAAGATTGATCCATTATTTATTTATGATAAAAAATTTGTCCAAGCGGATTCTTTGTTGAGTAATCTTTTTAATGGTGAAAATTTAATAACTGTTAAAACTCTTTTTGAAAGAATACAAAGTTCTTTTTCGAATATTGAATCAGATAATTTTTCTAGGATAGAAAGAACATTGACATATTTAGAAATTCAGAAAGATAATAATATTATCAGGTTGGATATTGGTGATGAGATTGTAATAGGGGATAAAGTTTTATATATTTTAAATATATTTTTAGAAAACAATATATCTGTTATAGATTATGACACAAATGAAACGAAAGAAATTAAATTAACAAAGAAAATTTCTCATGATACTTATGATTATTATATTAAGAAAAAGTTTTTGATTAATAATTTAGAATTTTCTAGAGGAGATTTAATTCATATCACTTCTCCTATGAATTATTTTGGATCGATTAATAGAATTGTCCAAAGGGCAGATGGAAGTCAATATTTAAAATTAGATAATAGTTATTTTAATTTTAATATCAAAAATTTAGTTTTTGAAAAATATCAAGATTCTAGTAAAGATTATTGTGGTGAGTCAATCAAATTAAATAAGAAATATTTTTATTTCAGGTCAGGTCATACTCCTTATGAAATTGAATTGTCAGATATTTTTATAAAAGATGGAAATATAATGTATAAAACTTTAAGAGATGGATATAATAATAATAATACCATTATCCCAGATACAAAAAATCTCGTTCCTATAGAAAAAGTTAAAACACACAAAGAAGAGTTTTTCTATAACGGAGCACAGATTTTTCATATAAGCGAATATTATAGTATCGATGATTATAAGTTTGTAGATAACGGCTTCGACCTTTTTTTAGATTTTTCAAATGTTTTAAAAAATAATTCGATAAATATTTCTGGTAGAAAGAATTTTTCTTTTAAAGAGGGTGATCTTGTTATCGAAACAAGAAATACAAAATATAAAGTATATGAAATCAAAAAAATTACATCTTCAAGAAATAATAATTTAGAGGTCACTTATCAAGATGGTAAAATATCTCCTCTACTTATTTATAATACAAATGTTAATCCATTTATAAATAAATTTTATATGAAATACAATGAGTTATATAGCGGTATAGAATTTAAAGCAATAAATAGTGATATTCCCGGTTTTGTAAAAAATAAAATATACAAATTAATAGGTTTTGTAGATGGATTTAAAAATATTCCACTGTGTTACATGTCAAATGGAATGACTGTTTGGCCACACAATTTAATTCAATCTTTTAATGTCGTTTCAATAAATGAATTGAAAATTGAAGATTTAAATAGTCATGCAATAGGAGAGAAATTTCCTAAAGTTGAAGGCCCAAAAGCAAGAGTCCCTCATTTGGACGGAGAAGTGTCCTTCAAATATATAAACGGAAGATTTACAGAAAAAATTATAAATGGACAAATAAAATTGTACATGGGAGAAAAAAACTTTATTCCAAAAATAGATGAAGACGATTTAGATAATCAAATTTGTAGAGGAATAATTTTTCCAAGGTTGACTGGTGAAAAAAATGTATTTTTAAATCAAAATTACATAGAACATAATTTATTAGGGCTGATTCCGAATTATTTTATTCCTGAAGAGGTTTTAAAAGGAGCAGCTTAATGCTGAAAAAGCAGATTTTCATATGCGGAAATGAAGCTGGAATAAACTATTTAAACGGTACGACTATTTTTGCAAAAAAATCATGGTTCTATCAACCAATAGCAGAAAAACCTTTTCAATTAACAAAAGAAATGTCAGAATTGGATTTTTATATTTCTGATTCTAATAAAAATAAATATATTGTTTTTCATGATGAACCACAAAAAAGAACAATACGCCTTCATAGCTATTTAGTTCAGAGACATTTAGAAGAATTAAATGAAATAAATCCTGAAGGGTTTAAAACATTACGTGAAATAAAAAAGAATGAATTGATTGAACCGATGAACTTTTTTCTTTCGTTTCCTTATATTTATTTTGGAGCAAAATTATTTGAAGATGAAGGTGATATTCATGCTGAAAGGGTTTGTGCATTTGTCTCTAAAACTCCAATTAAATCTATGGAAGAAAAAGTATTTAGAGTTCCATTACCTAATATAGAGCCTAGTGGAAAAATTTGTATGGGAACAGGAATTAGAAGCAAAAATATTTCTGGACTTATAAAAACAATACGAACGGTATTTTGGACATCGACATTTAATGATGATATTTTACAAAATGTTATTGCATATTCATCATATCCAACATTCAAAAACTTTTTTCAGTGGCAAATTCTAACAAAAAGCTCAGAAGAAAATATAGCTTTGAAATCTAAATATGTCCAAATTGGATCATTATATGATGCTTTAGTTTTTGGAAGATCTCAGAATAATCGACCGTCTGAGGAACCTGTAAGACGTCAAAGTTCTGAAGATTATAATTATAATAATTTTGAAGATTTATATCACTCAATTTTAAAAAAAATGGAACCTAAAAAGATTTCTTTATATGGCAAGGAATATTATGTATATTCTACAAATTTTTACTATGGGGAGCCATTTTATTTATCAAAAAAGAAAAAAACATTTTTCTTAGCTTGTGTTCATGATAATAGAAGATTATATTTTATTTTAGAAAAAAATAAATATGGCAATACAGATCGTGAAAAATATTTTCTTATTAAACTTAGTGGTAAAAAGGATATGGATTTTTATATTAAAAAAAGAGGTATTCTTCATAAAAACACAGAAATTATAGTTGGGGGAATTCCATTTAAAAAAGATGATATGGTAAAAAATGAGAATCATATTAAAGATAATTTTTCTTTAATTTCAATGGTTTATACAGATTCTGATGGAAATAATGTTTATATAAAAGATAATTCTAATTTAACTTTTTTCATTAATAATGATAATACAATTAAAAAATTTATTCTAACAGATTGTTTTGATAAGCCAATAGATGGTAATAAAATATATTATAATCTTGATAATGTTCCTGGAACTAATTTATTAATTGGAGATATGAGATTTTATGGGAGAGATTTGAAAGTTCAAAGTAATGGAAGCAATACATATCTTTCTTATAATAAAAATTTAATAGCAATAAAAAATATTATTTTAGCAGAGGATGTCGAAAAATTTACATGTATTGATAAGAAATTAGGTTTCATAGATAATCGTTCTAGAATATCTATGGGCGTAAATGTCTGTACATATGAGGATGAAATATATTTAATAAAAAATACGTCAAGTTTTTGTCCCAATTTGAGAAAATTCTTTAAAGACGATAAAGTACAAATTGGTGGAATCACTGATTTTAATTTACCTCTTAACGAAATATTCTTCTTTGGGCATGAATTTTTATTTGGAATTGATAGATTTAAGGAATATAGTTCTGAGTATATAACTGGACTTAAACAAAGACATGCCGTCATAGATTCAAATTGTAGTATTTTTAATCCTTTTATAAGGAAATTTTATACAAGTTATTTTAATTTACATACTGGAATGGTTATGAGATATATTTCAGGTTTGCCTAATTTTATAGAAAATGAAGAATATTGTATTTTAGGCTTTGTTGATGGTTTTATTGATATGGCCAAAAATATAAGAATTCCAGCCATTTTCATGTCAAATGGCGTTACGATATGGCCTCAAGATTTGATTAGATTTTTTCAATTTACAGAAAAGAAGAATGAAATTGATCTAGAGAAGTTTCAATTCACTAATCATGTTCATTCGACTTTTCAAAAAGGAGATTTATTGTTTAAAAGATCAGCTTTTTATTTACATGATGATCAACCAGATTCAAATGAATTTGATTGGTATAATTTCAATACTATTTGTGAATCGGCAATAGATTCAAAGATTAAAAGTATAAATTTATTTTTAAGACCAATTGTGTATCCAAGAGTTCCCTTAAATGAAGAAGGAACAAAAGATAGAGTTTTTATTGGACAAAGATGTATTACAAACTGTCCTAAAACTTTTGATTTAGAAGAAAAATATTTATATCCTTATAAACCGGAATTTATAGATTCAAAAGTTCTTGATAAGTTTGTTTCGAAAAAGAAAGGAAAGTAATGTTCCCAATATATTTATACGATGATAAAAAACTAATACCAAAAGAAGACATTGCATATCTTATCGGAAAAAATGGAATTTTTATTAAAAAACATTCTCCTATCGTTGATGCTTTGGTTCCGGTCGATAAAATTTCTTGTCTGGAAGAAATCAAAAGTTATGGGGTAATAAACGTTCCAAAATTACCTAAAGAAATAGGGGGATTAACTTATAAATTTATGAAAAAAATGTATGAAAAATATCATTCAGAAAGTATTGTAATGCTTTTTTATTCTCCGGAAAAAGGGTTTAGATTATATTGTCCCTTTCAAAATATTTCATCTGCTTCAATTAAATATTTAAAGCCTAAAACTTTTAGGGGGTATACATTAATTGGAACTATTCATAGTCATGCTGGATTTTCAGCATTTCATTCCGGAGTCGATGATTCAGATGAATTTGGTTTTGATGGGTTACATGTCACTTTTGGAAATTTTAGTGATGAAAAAACTTTTACAATTTCTTGTAGTTGTGTGGTAAATGGAAAAAGGTTTATGTATGATCCCAAAGATTATTTTGAGGGCTTAACGGTTATAAAGGAGTTTACAAAAACATGGGATTATCGCATCCAAGGATATAATACAACTCCTTCAAATAAATTTATGTTTAAAGAAAAAGATTTAAAGAAAATTAATATTCCCACCTGTTGGGATCGAAGAATAAATCAGCCGAAAATTTCTCAACTTAAAGAAAATATTGGAGAACTTAAAGTAAATGATTTTCAATACAGTGGACGTTTTAGTGGGGCTTATAGAGAATTTTATGAAGGTTATGGAGATTATTTATTTGGAGCTGGTGGCTCCAATTATTATAAAAATTATGGGTTAATTGATTGGGCTGGAAAAACGCCAACCACCGATCAAAAATTACGACATGAAAATCAAAAGAAAATAAATGCACTAACTGAGTTTTATAAAACTGAAGATTTTGAACCAAGTATGTTGGTCGATGAATTGATAGATAGAGGTCTTTGTTTTGAAATTGATAGGGATCAACTTGAAGCGGTTATCGATACATTTTTTAATGGAGAAATAGTTGAGGATGATGCTGAAGAAGGAGGTCTTGCTGTTTCATGAATATAAAAATTATAGGGTTGGGTGGAATAGGAACAGTTTTTTCTGAATTGGTAACGAGATATTTAACATATTCTGGAATTAATAATATTTCAATTTGTTTTATTGACGGTGATTCTTTTGAAAGAAAAAATTCTGAAAGACAAATTTTTCAAAATCTTGGGAATAAAGCAGAGATAAAATTTAGAGAAATTAATAATCCGATGGGAAGTATTAATTATACATATATTCCGGAATATATTAATGAAAATAATATCAACAGAATTATTTTTGAGGATGACATTGTATTTTTGTGTGTTGATAATCACGCAACAAGAAAATTAGTCTCAGATCATTGTGTATTGTTAAGGAACATAATATTAATATCTGGTGGCAATGAACTTTTGGATGGCAATGTTCAAATTTTTATTAGGAAAGATAACAAAAATATTACCCCAACCATAACTGATTATCATCCAGAGATCAATGAGCCATTGGATAAAAACCCCAATGATATGAGTTGCGAAGAATTATCAAGATTATCAGAACCCCAAATTTTCTTTACAAACGCTGGAGTCGCAATTTTTATGTGTTTTTCATTTTATAATATTTTAAATCAAAAAGATTTTAATGTTTCTGAAGTTTATTTTGATATTCCGAAACTTGTGTCTGATTCAAAAATTAGGTCTCCATATGTCAGAAAGCATGCTTAAAAATTAAGTTTTTCGTTTTTTTACCTTCTGTTTTCCTCGCAGCAAAAACAAAACCACGAAGTACCACAAGAAAGGGTCTCACACCATGTATACCGCCGAACAGCTGTCCGCCATGACCGTTCGTGAACTCCGTGACATCTGCGTCAGCCGTGGGATCACCGGGATGTCCAAGCGCCGGAAGGATGAGATCATCAGCGCCATCCTGGCCAACACCCGGAACGACGAAGCGGGTCAGCCTGGCCCCACCGCAATCCGTGGGCTCCAGTATGACGCGACCAGCACCCGGGTGTCCGGTGGGAACCAGATCACAACGACCATCCGGGTCACCTCCGGTGCAAGCTCGGGGAACTACCCCGTCGTCGGGAAGACCGTGGGCGAGGTTTCTCGCTTCCTGGCGGAAGCCCTCAACATCGACCGGATGGCCCAGGGTATCGTGAACGGTGACGTGAAGGACGACAACTACGTTCTCCAGGCCAACGACTCCCTCGAGTTCCTGAAGCCTGCCGGACGGAAGGGTTTCTAAACCATCTAACCATGAGGGGGGCTTCGGCCCCCCTCATGTTTTAAAAGGGAATAAAAATGACATTTTTTATTTTTTCTATTGTGGTGTTGTTTATGGCAGCGTTTTTACTTAAAATCCTAAAATTGAAGAAAAATAATAATATTATAGAAGCTGATTATATTGTAGAAGATTCATTAAATTTATGGGAAAAGTATTTTAGTAAAAGAATTGTATATGTTTTTAGGAAAAATTTTTTAGGTAAATTTATGACAATATGTCTTTTTCTTGATAGCGAAGGTAATGTTTTGTCCAGGGGTATTTCAATTTGTTCCTTAGATGATAATATGACAAATTATGGAGGAATTTCATTATCTGCGTCTAGAGCGTATAATGCGTTTATCACCACAAAAAATTCAGAAAGAATAATTCCAAGAAAAATGAAAAATTATACAAGAAGATATAATTTTAAAACAATTGAAGAAAGAGATATTTTTATAAAAGATATTGAACTAGAATTGGAAAGACTTTTATTACCTCATGAATATTCTTTAAAAATAAGAAACTTAACTTTACATCTGACGATTCCTAAAAGTTATTTACTATTTTTTGCTAAACAATATTATGAATATAAATCTGAATATCAACCTTTATTTTTAACGGAAGAAGAAAAACAAGAAATCAACAAAAGGATTGAAAAAGAAAGATTGAAAAAATGATTATTCGTGAAATATGTATAATTGGAACCGGAACGTTCGGGAGTCATTTATCAATCAAATTTTCAGAGGCTAAAGAAATAAAAAAATTAATACTTATTGATTATGATTTAGTAAATGAAAATGATATTTTAAAGGGTGATTTTACCACGTTAGGAAAAAGAAAAGTTTTTGATTTATCTGAAAGAATAGAAAAAACAAGGGGCTATGAATTTATAAAGCCCATTGATTCGAAGAACGGATTTGATTTTTCAAAAATACTTAGATATAGTTATGAAAATTTATTAATTATTGATTGTACTGATGTATTAAATAATAAAAATCAATCAGATATAAAAAGTTATATTTCTGGAAGAAAAGTTATTTTAGATTGCAGAAAAAATTTGAATTATAGCAATGGATTTGAAGGAAGATATTTTGAAGATTTATCAAAATATGAATTAGAACAAGCGGCAATTTTAGCAAGAAATACAATTCTTAATAAATCTTTTGAAAATATTTTGACTAAGGAATTAGTTCAAATTTTAGATATTCCTAGAATAGATAATTATCTTCAAAAGACTTTAAAAAATGAATCTGAAAAAGATGATTTAATAGTTCAAAACGATGGAAATTTAGAAAGATTTTATAATTTTTCAAGTTCAGTAAAACCGATCATAGAAAAGAATAAGAGGCAAGATATAGATTTTTATCTAGATTCTAAGTTTTCTACCTTCCCAATTAAAACTACATGTTTAAAAGAAAGACTACAAACTCCTTTAGATCTTTGTGAATTATTAAAAACCTTTTCTAGTTTTCCAACTGTTAAATATAATTATATTATTAACATCGTAGATGAAGGGAATGATTTTTATGTGGAATTAATAAGAGAATCGGGAGCAGCATGAATGATATCATCCTTCAAAATGGAGCGATAGTTATAAACAAAGATTCTAAAATAAAAATTGAGAAGATAAATAAAAAAATTATTCCTTCTTATTTTATTTTGAATAATGAATATTTTAAAATATTAGAAATAGATTTGCCATATATTATTAATGGTTATTATGTTAGGGTGATAGATCAAAGAATTCTATCAATTATTTTATGTGGTGTTCATCCGAACGCTGATTTATATTCTGGTTTATTATGTTTACCTAAGCCTTTTATTGGAAAACATTTTAACGAAAAATTTTTAAACATAATAGAGAATCGGTTTATTTCAATACATAATTTGGATAATAGTTATTTTATAGATAAAGCTATTTATCTTAAATATGAAAAGGTAACACACAAACCAAAAATATATATTGTGGAGGATCAATGCCCAAACTCTTAGATATTTCTAAGTTTTGTGAAAATCTTCCAGAGGTAACTACATTTGAGATTATTGATAAGAAAAAATTTCATCCAAATGGCCTTTTTTCAGAACAACTTTTTGGACCAATAAGAAATTATACATGTCAATGTAAAATTTATAGGGGCGTTTCAAAATCCGGAGGAAAATGTAATATTTGTAATGTTGACATAGTTAATAGTAATGTAAGAAGAAGAAGATTTGGAAAAATTGTTTTGCCTTTTCCAATTGTAAATCCAATGTTTTTTGAACTATTAAGTTTTGTTGGCGGAAAGAAAGTTAAAGAAATGATTTCTATGTTAATGAAAAATGATAAAAGTATTTTATATAAAGATGATAATGGAGAATTTGTTATAACCACAGATATTGAAAGCATCCCTAAAGAAAAAATATTTTTTGAAAAAACTGAGGCAATAAAAGAATTTATTACACAAATTACAAAAGAGATTTTAAAGGATGAAGAAAATCCAGAATTAAGTTATTGGAATATAATAAAAGAAAATTTAAATAATATTTTAATAAACGAAGTAATTGTTTTACCTCCAGATTTAAGACCCCCATCAAAAACTACGGTAAAAAATGTTCCTGTCGCAGATCCAATAAATAGATTTTATGTTCAACTTTTAACAAATAAAAAGATCATTGAAAACACTTTGGTCGAAGTTCAAAAAAATAAAAAGATATATTATATGTATTTTAAAGAAATTCAAAAAACTGTAAATCAACTTTATGTTTTTATATTGGAAAAACTTTCTAAAAAAGAAGGATTGATAAGAGGAAATATTTTAGGAAAAAGAATTGATTTTTCAGGGAGAGCCGTAATAGTCCCATCTCCAACTATTAATATTGACGAATGTGTTTTACCCTATGTTATGATTTTAGAATTATTTAAAATTCAAATTGCACAAAAATTAGTGAATAATGAAAGTTTTAAAATTCTCAACGAGGCAATAGATTTTGTTGATAGATGCATTGATCTTAAAAGTTTGGATTTATATAAAGAAGCTGAAGAAATTGTAAAGGGTGAAGTTTGTATTTTAAATAGGCAACCCACGCTTCATAGATTAGGAATGCTTGGTTTCAAAATTAAAATATCCTCAGATAATGTTATAAAAATTCACCCTTTAGCATGTGAGCCATTTAATGCTGATTTTGATGGGGATCAGATGGCGGTATATTTACCAATATCTCAAGAGGCAAAAGATGAAGTTCTTGATAAGTTATTGATAACAAATAATTTAAACAGTCCATCAAATGGACAATTAGCGACTATGCCAAATCAAGATATAATTTTGGGAATTTATATGTTAACAAATGATAAATTTCCTGATTTAACAAAAGAAACTATTTTTAAAAATATTAAAATCACAGAAGGAAGAAAATTATTCAATGAGTGTTTTCCAGAAGACTATCCTATAATAAATTACTCTGTAGGCAAAAATGAATTATTAAAAATCTTAAGTGATATTTCACAAAATTATTCTAAAGAAATATTAGCCATAGTTTTAGATAAGATCAAATTATTGGGATTTAAATATTCAACAATTTTCGGAACCACTATGTCTTTAATTGATTGTACATCAAAAGATTCTAAGGAATATGTAGATAAAATATTTTCAGGAGAAAATATAAGAAAACAAATCGAAGATATATCTTCAAATGAAACTATAGAAACTTTAAAGAAAATATTTAAATATTCTTATATGGTTGAATCTGGAGCCAGAGGAACTTGGGACCAAGTTAGACAAATTGTTTTATCAAGAGGGTTTATCTCAAATTTTGAAGGACAAATTTTACCTGAACCAATTAAAAATAGTTTAATGAATGGGTTAACCAAAAGAGAATTTTTTATATCCACATATGGATGTCGAAAAGGTTTATTAGACGTTGCATTAAATACTGGAATCTCAGGCTATCTTTCAAGAAAGTTGATTTTTACCTGTTGTAATCTTCAACTTGATTTAAATTTAGAAGATTGTGGAACTAAAGATTGTATAGAACTTTTTATTGAAAATGCAGATAAAAGTAAATCTTTAATAGGCAGAAATTATATAGAGAATAATGAATTGAAAAAAATTACAATGTTAAATTTTAAAAGTTTAGTTGGAAAAACTTTAAAACTACGAAGTCCTATTTATTGTGAATCTGAAAATATTTGTAAAACTTGTTATGGAGATTTATACAAAATTATCAATAGTAAATTTATTGGCGTAGTTGCGGCTCAGTGTCTTGGTGAAAGAGGAACTCAATTAGTTTTAAGAACTTTCCATACTTCTGGGTCTGCTATAATTAATGAAAAATCTGAAGAAAAAATTGATGAGATGAAACAGATGGATATTATTGGGGATTTAGAAACCGCTTCTGATTTATTACATAGATTTAAAGATAATAATTTTATGAATTCTTTAAATAATTTATTTAAAGTATATTCCTCTTCTGGAAAAATACATCATGTTCATTTTGAATGTGTGATTTCTCAGTTAATGTGGCATGGAATGAAAAAATGGAGATTAACCAAAGATCGTGATAAAAAATCTTTAGAAATGAAAAGTGTCCAATCGGTTCCCAGTTATGAAAGTTGGCTTTTAGCTTTAGCTTTTTCTAATCCAAAAAAGAGCATATTAAATGGAATGGTATATAAAGGTTTATATACTGGAATTATGGACCGAATATTAAAAGGGGAAAAAGTTTAATTTTTTCATGGAGGATTCAATGATTCGAAATCCTTTTTATGAGATTGACGATCCTGTAAATAATATGTTTTCAATCAGAAAAAATGAATATGATGAAATACTTAGCAAGGTTAATATAATTTTACAACCTGCTAGAGATCTTGATTTTATTGTCGAAGAATTGGATTTTTATGATCATAAATTTACTTCTGGTGAACTTCATAGAACATTGAGACGAAATTTGATTATCAAATTGAAGAAAAGAAATTCAACGATTGATTTAAGTATGTCTGTTCCAAAATTAATTGATAATAATTATTTTTATATTAACGGTCGAAAGAAAATGCCTTTATTTCAAATGTTCGATTTACCTGTTGTGACAAGAGGAAAAATTATTAAATTAAGAACTTGTGTTTCTACATTAATGTTAATAAATGAAAAAACAGAGCCTTTTATAAAAGCATCTTTTTTGGGTAAAAAAGTCCCTTTAGTTTTATTGATGGCATGCTATTTTTCTGAAAAAGAGTTGGAAGAAAGAAAACAAAAACTTTTAGGTATGAAAGAGCATAATGTTTTTTCAGAAAATTTATTAAAAGATATTGAGGAATTTCAGGTTGAAAATGAAGGAATTGAAGAAGAATTTTTGATGGAAATGTTAGGGCGGCATTACACAAAATATAATATTAAATCAAAAGGTTATGATGTTATATATGCTCTTGATATAATTCCAAAAGTTGATATTATGTCTTCCCAATTCTTCAGAACTGAAAATGTTTTAGATGAAATTCTTTATCCTTTAATTAATGGATTTTATAATGATTTAGATTTAAGAAATAAAAGAATAAGATGTTTTGAATATGTTGTTTTAGAAAAGGTTGCTAAAGCCGTTTTTGATTTATGCGTTACAAATAGAACAACACGAAATCCAAATTTCAATATTAATACTAGCCATATAATTTCTGAATGTAATGTTTCAGATATTGTTCAATTTGATTTTGCGATAAATCCAATTGAAGAATTAACCAGTTTATCAAGAACCAGTTTAGTTGGGCCTGGTGGTTTTAAGAGAGAAAATGTTCCAAGGGGGTTGAGAGATATAAATGACTCTATGTATAATCGAATCTGTCCTGTTGATACCCCAGATAGAGAAAATTGTGGAGTTTTACAAAATCTTCTAATAAATACAAAATTAGATAATAATTTAAGATTTTCAGAAGAGAGAAGCAATCAACCAATTTCTATCCCAGTATCATTTGTCCCATTTCTTGAAAGAGATGACCAGACGAGATTGCAAATGGCATCATCACAAATGAGACAAACAATTCTTTTAAAAAATAATGATTCACAATTAATCAAAACAGGTTGTGAAGGATTATATACCGATAAAACTCAATTTGTAAAAACTGCAAAAAATAAAGGAACTGTAATTTATTTGGATCAAAAGATTTTAATTGTAAAATATGAGGATGAAACGCCTGACTTTTTTGAGGTTGGCCATAGAGAAATATATGTAAAAAATTTAGACATTTATAAAGTTTATGTGAAAGTTGGAGATACATTTAATAAAGGAGATATTTTAGCGGAGAGTTTATTTTGTAGAAATGGTGAAATAAATTTTGGAAAAAATCTTCTGACCGGAGTTATGGTTTATTATGGATATAATTATGAAGACGGCATTGTAATTTCAGATCGATTGATAAAAGATGATTCATTTACCTCAGTTCATTTTAAAGATTTATCTTTTAATATTCCATCAAATAAAGTTCTTTTATCTTTAGAAAAAAATTCATATAAACCTCTTCCAGAAAAATTTGAAAGAATTTATAAAGGGCAAGCATATGCCAAAACTAAAAGTATTTTATCTGGAACTGAATTTACTAGTGTTTTTGAAGAAGTGGAAGAACAAACTACAGATAAAAATGTTATAATCACAGACCTCAATTTATATATAAATGATTGGAACAAAGAAATTCCAGAATATTCAAGATGGGTTGAAACCGTTAAAAATGAACAGATACGAAATGAAGATATTTTTAGAGAATCTCTAAAAGATCATTTTGAAAAAAGAGATATTGAAGATATTATTAGAGATAATTTTCTAAATAAATTTTCTCAGGCTGGAAGATATAAAATTAAGGGAGAAAGAATAAGCGGTATACTTGTTGAAATGTCAGGAATATTTTTTAGAAAAATCCAGGTTGGAGATAAGATAGCTAACAGACATGGAAATAAAGGGGTTATCTCAGCAATAATTCCTGAAGAAAAAATGCCTGTTTTGGAAGATGGAAGACATTTAGATATCTGTATAAATCCTCTTGGAATAATTTCCAGAATGAATATTGGACAATTATTTGAACTTCATTTGGGGATGGCAGTTAATACCCTTAAAATGAAATCTTTAGAGATGTTAAAAAATTCAGAACCTCAGGAAAAAATAAAGGAATTTTTAATTGAGTTTATTAAAATAATTGATAGAACAGAAGGCAATTGGTATACAAAACAATTTATTGAAAATTTTCCAGAAAATATTGAAAAAGAATTTTTAGAGAATTTTTCAGTTCATCAGCCACCTTTTGAGTCAACAGATATGAAGGGAATTGAAGACGCTTTAAAATATACAAATGAGAATTTTAAGTATAAGGTTTTTGATCCAATTTCTAAGATGGATATTTTAAATGAGGTTGCAGTAGGGTTTTTAACTTTTTTTAGAATTGCACATATTGCTGAAGATAAGCTCGCCGCCAGAGGAATCGGCTCATATACAAAGAAAACTCTTCAACCGTTAGGTGGAAGAAAGAATAAAGGCGGACAAAGATGTGGTGAAATGGAGTCCGCTAGTTTGATTGGGTACGAAGCGAGCACAAATCTTTTTGAGATGTTTACCACAAAATCTGATTGTATAGATTTAAAAAATCAACATATTAAAAATAGTATTAGAAATACTGGAATGACGATGTTTGATGAAGAAATAAATATTTCCCCTGAATCTGTAAATCTCTTATATTCATATTTAAAGGCAATCGGAATAGAGCCGTGAGATAATGTGGGATGGGAGATTTGGCATTTCTCCCATCCCACTAAAAAGGTAATAAAATTGTAAGAAGTACAAATAAAGTTGTTATGTTTTAAGGTAAATGATTGTTTAACGAAGAACTTCCTCAATGAAATCAGGAGCGTATAAATATGACACTGCCGGACATTCAAAAAACAGAGCCAGAGATTAAAAGATATATTAATCAGGTTGGGGTTGAAAATATTGAGCTTCCGTTTATTCTTCAATTAAAATCAGGTGGTTATACGGATGTCTTAGCTTCAGTTTCTTTAAAAACAAATTTAAAAGAAGATATTAAAGGCATTTCCATGTCAAGACTTTTATTAACCCTAAAACCATTTTTAGGAAAACCGTTAAAACATTTTTTAATTCTTGAAATTTTAAAAGATATTGCAAAAAATCTTGAAACAAAAAATAGTATGTTAACATTTAAGTTTAAACTTCCTATTATTAAAAAATCTCCAATTTCAAACAATGAATTTCCTTTATATTATAAAAGTATGTTTGAAGGGCATCTATTAGATGATAAATTTTCATTTTATCAGGGCGTAACAGTTCAATATTCTTCATATTGTCCATGTTCTGCTGAATTATGTAAAGATTTAAAAAATAATGGCTTAGAAGGTTTTCCTCATGCACAGAGATCTTTCTCATCAATCATAGCAAAAATAAAAGAGAATAATTATATATGGTTAGAGGATCTAATATTTACTGTCGAAAACTCGATACGAACTCAGCCATACCCTATAATCAAAAGAATAGATGAGCAAGAGATCGCTAGAATCGCAGCAGAAAATCCCATTTTTGTTGAAGATGCAATTCGAGTTATTTCTCAAAAAATCGATTCGATAGATGGGATAGAGGATTGGATCATAAAATGTTCTCATGAGGAATCAATCCATACATCAGAGGCAGTTGCAAGTTCTTGGAAAGGAATTCAAGGAGGATTTGATGAAAAATATTTTCTTCAGGTTTGATGTTGTTTCCTTGCAATAATTGCATTTTACAAAAATTTTGTTCCGAACCTTGTATAAATTTTTTAAATGATTTTGATATAAAAACTTTTATTGAATTAAATGTTATTGAAGATTGTATTATAAAGTGTTGTTTTTGTAAAAATAACATTAATGTTAATGTAGATAAAGAACATAGTCATATTGAATTTTTTGATGGAATTTGTTCAAAATGTTCTTTTGAAATTGAATTTGATTTTAAAATTTATAAGGATTTAATAAGATATACTAGATTATTTTTAATAACTTATGGATTTAAAATTGTTATTTTAAAATCTTTTAAAAAAATAGATCAATGGAAACCAGTTTCCAGTTGGACAACATTATTTGAAGATGATGAAATTCTTATAACATGGGCTCTATGTTAGAATTTAATTGTATAAAATTTTTATCAGAATCTTTTAAAAAACTTCTTTTAACTTCACCTATAAAATCAAAACCTAAGGCGGAATACATATGATTTCTTTTCCTATTCTTTATGGTAGATCGTCAAAAGATCTTGTTAAAATATGGGAAATATTTGTAGAAGAAAAAAATGGAGTTCCAACCATTATTACAAAACATGGTTATCAAGGAAAGAAAATTATAACCACAGCAAAAGAAATTACAGAAGGAAAAAATATTGGAAAATCGAATGAAACAACTCCGTTTGAGCAAGCGGTTTCTGAGGCTCAATCAACCTGGACAAATAAAAAAGATCATGGCTATCAGGAAGATAATCCTCCTGAAATAGGTTCGATTTTATATCTTCCTATGTTAGCTCAAGATTATAAAAATAGTAAACGACATATTGTTTATCCATGTTATGCCCAACCAAAAATGAATGGGGTTCGAAGTATCTCAAATTTAATTGATAAACAAAAAGTAAAATATATTTCAAGAAATGGAAAATTATATAATACGGTTCAACATTTAGATGAAGAATTAAGTGAATTTTTAGAGGGACGTTCTGATATATTTGGAGATGGGGAATTATATAAACATACATGGAGTTTTCAAGAAATTATAAGAAACGTAAAGAAACAAAGAGAAACATCTAATGAGATTGAATATTGGATTTATGATATGGCTGAGTTGGCTCCTAAAATGAATTTTGAGAAGAGATTAGATTATATTTCAAATAAATTTTCTAAAATAAATTTCAAAAAATTAATTCAAGTTCCAACTATAAAAATAAATAATGAAAATGAAATGTTAAAATTACATGATAAATTTATTTCTGAAATGTATGAGGGAATTATTTTAAGAAATATAAATGGTCAATACACATTTGATTATAGAAATAAAGATTTGCAAAAATATAAAGTTTTTGAAGATTCTGAATTTATGATTGTTGGTGGAGAAGAGGGAACTGGTGTCGAAAAAGGTTGTGTTATTTTTATAGTACAATTAGACGTCAATCCTTCAGAAACTTTTAGTGTTAGACCAAAAGGTTCAAGAGAATTAAGAAAATCATGGCTCCAAAATATTCAATCTTTAAAGGGATTGCCTTTAACGGTTAGATTTATTGGAAGATCTGAAACTGGAGTTCCAGTTCATGCTACGGGTATAGCGATAAGGGATTATGAATAGTATTTGAAAAAAGAAAGGAACAAAGGAGAATGAAAAAAGAGATCCTAAAGGAGAAGTTAAAAATTGAATGACGTTTTGAGAAAAGAAAAGAAACTTTTATATAAAGAAATTTATCTGGATGATGATGTTTTTAACATCTCTTTAAAAGATATTATAAAAACTGTAGAGGATCTTTCGGAAAAATATGGAGAATCTGCTGTAGTAAATATGACTGGACATGATCGTTCAATAGAATTATCTTATAAAAGAATTGAGACAGATGAAGAATTTGAGGCAAGGAAAAAAGACGAGGAATCAATTAAAATCTATAGAAATAAAATGCAAGAACGTGAAAGGAAAAACCGGTATAATAAATATTTGGAATTAAAAAAAGAGTTCGATAAGGAGATCATAGATGGGAAAAAATAAAAATAAATGTTCTTCAGAAAAAGAAGTTGTCACCTTAGTTGTAGATTTAGATCAAGATGATTTTATTGGACATACATTAAAAGAAAATATCATAAAAATAAATGAATTAATTAAAAACTTTGGAGAAAATGCGAGAACAGAGTTGGATTATAGTAGACTTATCTTGAGATATCAACGGTTGGAAACTGATGATGAATTTAAAGAGAGAATGAGGAAAGAAGAGATAATTAAAATGAGATGTAAAAGGGAAAAAGAATTAAAGGAAGAATACGAACGTAAAGAATATATAAGATTAAGGAAAAAGTTTGAAAAGGATTCGAAAATTTGAAAACATGTGACTTTTGTTTTGAGGAAGAATGTAAGAAAACAAATACCCCATTTTCTTGTAATTGTGAAACATGTGAAAGGTTCGATACATGTTATAGAATTTTACAACCCACGGTTAGAATGACTTTGAAATGTACTCAAGAATGTTCACATTGTTGTTATGAGTGTTCTCCTCAAAAAGAAAGTCACATGTCAATTTTAATGTCTGAAAAAATCTCTGAATTTTTGAAAAAATATGAAATATCAACTGTGAATTTAATGGGTGGTGAATTTTCTTGTAATCCAAATTGGTTAGAAATAATTAGAAATATCACTATGAACACAAATGTTCGTTTAGTTACCAATGGAGATTTTGGAGAAGATATTATTGATAAACTTCAAGAATTTAAAACAAATTTAAGAATAGCCGTTTCTAAAGATAGGTGGCATTCAAATAAAAATGTTAAAAGAGCTGAGAAACTTTTAAAAAAATATAAATTTAATTATAGAATTACGACTGAAGAAGAAGGAAGCTCAAACTCAATTGTTCCCATCGGAAGATCATTTTTCTTCCTTGAAGGGCCATATTCTCAATTTAGTTGTTATTGTCGAAATCCAATAAGAAAGTATAGTTTTTTAATTGATGAAAAAGGAATAATTTTTAAATGTCCTTTTGGATTATGGGAGATTGATGATATAGAAAATGATATAAAGGAAAATAGTTTTCTTGAAAGTTTTAAAGATTTTAATAAAAAATTTCATTCTTGTTTTATTCCTAATTGCTATAGATGTGTCATGATAACTAAGTTTAGGGGAAAAAAAGATGTCTGAAAGATTGATGGTAGAAAGAAGAGTTGATGTTTCAATGGAAGATTTTGAAGAAGAATATAGAGTTTTATCATTAAAAAATTTATTAGCATATGTCAATAATTTAATTGATAGATTTGGAATTGATTATCTTTTAGAAACAGATGATGATCCTGAAAAAGAACGAAACTATCGAATAACATTTAAAAGTTTAGAAACGGATCTGGAATTTGAACGTAGAAAAAAACGTGAAGCTGAATTTGAAAAAAGAACAAAAGAAAGTGAAGATAGGGTTAAAAAAGTTCAATATGAATTATATTTAAATTTAAAGAAAAAGTTTGAGGGAGAGAATGGATGAAAAGGATTTTGAAATTTTTTATATTTCATATTCAATCAGATTGGCTTAATTATAAGGTTAATAATCTTTATTTTAAACATCCGAATTTATTCTATTTCTTTCATTATCTGATTGTTTTTCTTACAAATATACTTTGTTATTTGTCTGGGTATAGAAATAGAAAAAATATTATTTTTCCAGGAATGATTTATTTAGCTTGTAATAGCCACCCAACTATTTGTACTGAAACAGACGGTTTTGTTATTTGTGGAATATCTTTGATAGATGGGGTCAAACACATAGGAAGTGTCGATCAATGTTCCAGAGGAAAATTAAATATCAATGATGTTATTTTTATTAGATTAAATTGGAAAGAAAAATATAAAGAAAGTGCAGATTATATGATTAAAAATGGATGGTGGGATGAAGAATATAGATATAAATATGATAACTTTGAACCTTAGGAGAAGAAGATGAATCTTGAAGAAAGGATCATAAATTTAGAAAAAATTGTTGGAGGAGTTCCTGGAACGATCTTACAAAAAAATTTGAAAGAAATAGAATATACTGGAAGCGAATGGACATTGGGTATTGGAAAATCATCATGTCCAAAAATATTTTTTAAGGGAGACACAATTGAAGAATGTGTTCAGAAGGCTGAAAAATTATTAATAAATAAAAATATACCTTTTGAAGAAGTGCTTGAGTTATTTTTAAGTGGAGAATTTAATGGATGAAAAGCAATGTAAAACATGTTCTATATTTAAAAGAGGTAGATACATAAATATGAATACTGAAAAAGATGAAGGCCCAAGATCTGATGGACATTGTGAATTACTTTTAAAACTTCTACAGATAGAAAATTATAGTTTAATTTCTTTAGAAAAAATTTATATTCAAGATACATTTAGGTGTGTATTTCATAAAGAGAAGGAAGAAATAATTGAAAAATAAAATTATTATATCAAATTTAAAAAGGATAAAAACTCTTTTAGAATGTCGTGATTTGAAAGGGGATAATATAAAAGATGGGTTATAATTCTTGTATCTTAGTTTTAAATGATGCTTTGAATGAAATAAAAGAAGATAAAGATTTTGGAGAAAAGGTATATCATGCAGTTTTAAAATTATCAGTTTTGAAAGAAAAAATTGTTGACATTCCTTCTGGAATTTTTATAAATGCGGCTTCAGCGATATCTTCTGAACATGCTGATGTAACACAGATAATTTCTATTGGTGGAAACATGGGGCAAACAATTGCAAATTTATATTATACCCCATCAAATAATAAAATTAAAATTTTAAAACAACTTGCTGATCAACACGGATATGAAATTAGGAAAAAGAAACGAAGTTAGATGGAGAATTTTTCTTCCTTTTAATCATGGGGCATTTATTCGGAGATTATCTTTTTCAAACAAATAAGATGGCTTTTTTTAAAAAGAAAAAGATAGAATATTTACTTTTACATTGTTGGATATATTCTATATCAGTTTTAATTTTTGTAAGTCCATATTATAAATCTCATAATGGACTTATATTTCTATTTTTAATTTTTATTTCTCATGCAATTTTAGATGGGACGAATTTTATTGAGTGGTATCTTTCAAAAATTAAAAGTCGATCATGGAAAACCATTAAAGATAATCCTTTAAATTTAGAAAAATATCATACTGAAATAAACATATCATTTGTTTCTTTGGTTCAAACAATTGCAGATAACACAATCCATTTATTTCTCATGTATTTGATCTTTAAATATTCATATTTATTCTTTTGAGATTATGGACTTTTCACCCATCATATCTAGATAAAAAAGGTTTGCAAGGTTTGTGGTATGACTCAATTGTAGTCCAGGGAATTTTAAAAAAAATTAATAAATGGTGAAGGACATTGTTGTAAAAATCATCCTTGTGTTAAATCCTTCTTAACTACGGAGTTTCCTCTAAAAACTTTATCAACATATATGCAGGATATAATTTTGGAAGGAGAAAAGTTCAATATAAATTTTGATAGAAAAAAGATTTTAGAAAATGGATTAAATTTAAAATTGTTTGTTAATAAAAATATAACTCAAGAAGAAATTTCAATTTTAATGGAAAGATTAAAAACTCGTTCTCCAGAAATTTATAATCAAAACTCTATAAAATTAAAAGAAGAAATACTATTAAATAGTTTGTATATTTAATCCAACATCTATATGAATTTAGGTTTCCCTCTTCTTTAGAACATAAAAGATCTTTGAAAAAGGAAAAAAGATGACCGAGAAAAAGAAAGTTTCAATGGCGCTTCTTTCTATCCTTGAAAACCCAATGGTTCTTGACATTATTAATAGAGAAAAAGATGTTATGGATTTAATTCCAGAGGTATTAAATTTTTGGAAATACGATTTAATGAATCGAAAACCTTCTCCAGCCTATAATGACGGAAATACTTTTCAAAGTACTGATTTAGATTTGGCGACATTTCTTTATTCTCTATCAGGACGTTCCGCAATTATCAATCTTCCAGTTTATAAAAGTAGAACCGCTAAAACCATTAACGAAGAACAAATGATTGTTTCTTCGAAAAATCGACATGGAAAATTAGTTGGCGTTATGTCAAATAAAGAAACATTTGCATTTTCAGTTAGAGTCATTGATATGAATGTCATGACAACTGATAAAGTCGGGTTTCCCAGAAATTTCAACATCACAGATCCTTCTGGAGAATTTTATGATGGGTGGCATGAAATTCAATTTCTGCCAAATAATGATGAAAATAAATTTCTTCAAGAAACCCAAATTTTGACAGAGAACAAAATTATCTTTAAAAACTTTGTTCACCCAAATAGATGGATTAGTTTTTATGGTCAATATTATTTCATTACAAAAATTTTAGAGAAGAGACTCACAGAAGAATGTCAAAATATTTTTGAACAGATTAAAGAGATGAAGAAAAAAATTCCTTTAACTTCCTCTGATAAAGATTTTACTCCATCGCCTAAAAAAGATACCTCAGATTTAGTATCAAATAAAGTTCAGTGTTTTGAATGCGATATTGATATAGATTTTTCAGGAGATTTTAAGAAATATGATATAACGAAAGAAATTATGCTTGATCTAATTGATAAAAGAAATTATTATTTGTATACAGCCCTTCCATTGCTTAGATTTAATACAAGACTTACAGAATTTGCATTCTATAAATATGGAGAGGGAAAATTTCCATCCTGGTTGAAAAATGTTAAATGGGAAGAAGGTTATCGAGAAAAAGGAAAGAGGACTGATTGGGAAAGATTAGTTCTTTTTCAACCAAAGCCATTTCAACCAGGAATTGCAATTAGAAAAAGAACTTTTGAAAGGACAATTCAAGAGAGGGAATAGTGTTAGAAAAATATCCAAAAACATTTCATCTTCCATGGAGTCCCGGGAAAACAAAAGATGATAGGACTCTTTTTGATTTAGAAAATTTTAAAAACAAAATTGTAGTGATGACTGAAAAAATGGATGGTGAAAATACATCCATGACTAGAGAGAAAATTTGGCACAGAAGTTTAGATTCATTTTCTGGACATTTTTCAAGACATTATGTAAATAGAATTCATGGAAATATTAAATCTTTAATTCCAGAAAATATAAGAATATGTGGTGAGAATCTTCATTATCAAAAAAGTATAAAATATGATAACTTAAAAGATTTCTTTTTAGTGTTTTCGATTTGGGAAAATAATATATGTTTAAGTTTGGATGATACAAAAAGACTATGTAGTTATTTTGGTTTAACTTTTGTTCCAATTTTTAAAATATTTTTATGGGATGAAGAAGAAATATTACATGTTCAAAATGATTTAAATTTTGAAAAAACTGAAGGGTATGTCATAAGATTATTTGACTCTTTTAAATTTGAAGATTTTAATAAATCAGTTGTTAAATATGTTAGGAAACATCATGTTCAAACTGATGAGCATTGGATGAATAATAAGAATCTAAAAAAGAACCTTTTAGAAAAAATCTAAAAAGAAAGATCTTTGGATGCCCGATCCATTTCGGATTTTTTCTGTTTTTTGCCCTTGCTGCAATAAAAGATTTCAAGTCAAAGGAGATAAATTTTGGCCAAGCCGAAATATGAATTTTTTAATTTGTAAACGTTGTTATGAAACTGTTGAAGAGGGATCAGTTTTTGTAGTTAATGAAAAAGAAATTAAAATTATTAAATGTCCAAAATGTAATATAAAAAGAGGAGTCTCATTAAATGAATTTAATATTAAAAAAGAAAGATATATTAAGGGAGAAATTATTTGTATTTCTTGTAGAAGGATTGAGAATTCAACAGGAATCAAAACAAGAAGTGATAATAATTTAAAACCTTTTTCTTTGAAATGTTCTAATTGTCAAGAATCTAGAATGGTTTCATCTCCAATTTATCAAAAGTCTCAAGTGGAAATTTTAGAAAAATATAACATTTGTTTTAAATGTGTAAAAGCTATTAAAGAAAATCCTTATTTTGAAAAACAACAAATTAAAAATGGGAAGTGTATTTTGATTTCAGGAAAAGTCGAAGATCGTTGTTCTAACTTTTTAAAATCTGGAAAAAATCAATATGAAAAAGATTGTGAATATTATGATTCTTGTTTAACTTTAGCAGGAAAATTAAATTGGCCAGGATTTAAAAATATTGTTATTGAAGATATAAAAAATGTCTAATATATTTCATGTATATAAAGACACCAAATTAAATATTATGATAAAAATTCCACCTGATTCTGAATTGTGTTCATTTTTAGAATTAGGACTAGGTTATCCAAAATTTTATAGGAGAGATGTTTCAAAGGAAATTGAAGATTTCACATTTGTTAAAAGAGTATTGAGCACAGAAAAAGACGATAATATTTTATCATTATCTGAATACTTTTCACTGAGAGACAACAATAAAAAACGGAGAGAGAAAAAATGAATTTAGCAGATCTTGTGAAGAATGAGAATCCAGACAATATGGTAAATCAATCTAAAGAATCAATTGAACAGACAGAAAAAAATCCTGTCGAAGAAAAAAAAGAAATTAGTCAAACGACAAATAATTTTTCTGCGCCAATTATAGATTTTTCATCTTGGTTTTTAAAATATAGTAAACAACTTCCAAATATTAATCATTCTCAAATTGACATTAGGGGCATTGACCCTATGGAAACTATGGTGTGTTCATACCTTGATCCAAAAGGTGGGGAATTCAAAGGAAATCCAAAGAAATTGATTAAGGTTATTACTAGGGCAAATACCACACCGGTTTTGTCCCTACCTCCTGTTGGAATGAAAATTTTTAATAATGGATTTTTTATTCTTTATGGAATAAATGAAAAACTTTTTATTAAAACGTATGGAACAAAAACTGGCCTTTTTTATCGTTTATGTGGCATCACTGAAGATGGGTGTGTACCGTTTCCCATTGGAAATAAAATCAAAAGAAAAGATATCGGCAAAGCTTCAATTTCTATTCCAATCGAGAATATTGAAGCGATTCAATCTCAAATGAATAAACCTGTAAATATGGAAGATATCGTTTTACTTTACCCCCAGATTTCAAAAACAAATATTGAATTTAAAACTTTGGGTGAAGTGGTTAAATGGTTTAATGAAAGACTTACAAATATTTTTGACGTTAATCATTATATTCAGATTGATGAAGTTTTGTTAAATTTGTTTTTTAATGTTGAAAAAAGTTAAGCGAATATGAACAACTAAACCCGTAAACGATAAAAGGGGGTTGGGAGAAAACTAAATTTCTCCCAACCCCCTAGAATTGAAGGGAGAAAAATAATGAAAGAAAAAAAAGATGATTATAAAAAAATTGATTACAGAGGAAAAAATGTTTTAATTTTTGGAGACTTAATGTTAGATTATTATATTTGGGGAAATGTTGAAAGAATTTCCCCAGAAGCTCCAGTTCCAATTGTCGAAGTGGTTGACAAATCTTATAATCTTGGTGGGTGTGGAAATGTTGCAAATAATATTTCTTCATTGGGTGGAAATGCTTTTTTATGTAGTATTATTGGAGATGATAAATCATCAAGAAAAATTTTAGAGATTTGTGAAAGAAATAATATTAATACAGATGGAGTTTTAAGAACTAAAGAAAGAAAAACAACGACTAAAGTTAGAATTATGTCAAATAGACAACAACTTTTAAGAATTGATGAAGAAATAAAAACTATAGTGTCTGATAGTCAAATAAAAAATTTTAAAGATATTATTGAAAAAATAAATGTAGAAATTCATGTCATATTAATTTCTGATTATTTAAAAGGAGTTGTTGAAAGTTCAATTATAAATTATCTTTCTAATAAGTTTAAAGACTCTTATATTTTGGTTGATCCAAAAGGAACTGATTATAAGAAATATGGAAAAGTTTATGCAATTACACCAAATTTAAAAGAAGCAAAAGAGTTTTCTAAAAAAGAAAAATTATCAGAGATGGGAAAATATATTTTAAATGAAGCAGATGTTCAAAATGTAATAATAACCAGAGGAAAAAATGGTATGTCATTATATGGAAAAACTTATGAAAAACAGTTTCCAGCAAAAAGGCCAAGACAAGTTTTTGATGTATGCGGGGCTGGGGATACAGTTCTAGCCACACTTGGTTTAGAGATATCCAAACAAAGTGAAATTTTTCAAGCGATAAAAATTGCAAATATTGCAGGAGGGATTGTAGTTGGAAAAATTGGAACTAGCTTTGTAACCCCTTTAGAAATAGAACGTGTCTTGAATGAAAATAAATGAATCGGTTTCATATTATTTAAATAATGTTTATTCTTATGACATAAGATCTTGTCATTATTCTATTTTAAAAAATTTATGTACAGATTTATCTAATATAAATGAGAATGATAAAGAACAAAGAAATATTGAAATCGGTAAAAAAATGAGGGATAATCCTAAACTTATTAAATTACTTAGAAATACGACAGAAAAAATTATAGACGAATATATAAGAATAAATAATATTGATAATTCAGAAATCGTAATAAGACAATATGATGGTTTGTTATTAACAAAAAAATTAAACAGAGAAAAAATAGATTTATTTTTACCATTAGAATTACAAAATATTTTTGATAAATTCTTGATTTCGATAAATAGAAATATGTATATATCTTTTGATAGTCAAAAAAACAAACTTAAAATAAAAGGAGTTTCACATCAATATGAAAGAATGAATTATCTATATGAAAAAATAATAAAACTAAATTTTGCTGAAAGGGGTTCAATTTTTAAAGGGTTACAAAAAATAAAAAATTATTTATTTGAATGCGATGATATAGAATTATTTTGCATTCCATTTGAAGATAAATATAGTATTCTCCTTAAAGAATATGGAGAAGTTTATCTAAACGAAAATTCTTTTAAATTGATTGATATAAATGAGGTTGACAAACAAAAATATTTTGATATTTATATATTACCTTTTTCAAAAAGTATTGTTTGGCAATTTTCTTAAAAAAGAAAACTAAAAAATAGTTTTAAAACGGAGTAGAAAGGATAAAAAGCAAATGAGTGAAGATCGTTGTAAAATCAAAGTTTCTGGTTTTTCTTTTCCAATGCTTTGTCCTCCTAATTGCAAATATTTCAAAATTTTGAATGACTGTGAAATTTGTTCTAAATGTCCTGTTCGTTTATGTTCAGTGGCATTAAATCCTTTAAGAAGAATGGGAACAGTTCATCCAAATATTTATCGAAAAGATTGGGCGGAAGAATGGCATAAGTTTTTCACTGGAATTATTGAAGAGCCAAATCTCGAGGAATAGGAATATAGAATGAAAGTCATCCCGACTTATGGGGAAGAACAAGTTATTTTTGCTGATCAATGTGATGATGAAAAATGGTTTATAGCTAGAAGAGACGATGAAAGTGGATTTTTGATCAAAACTAATGATAATATTTATTCATTTATTTCTTTGGAAACAAGAACTGAATTATTAGGGATTGAACCATCTGAGGATCTTAAGGAGTTTTTAGAGGAAGCAATTAAAAAAGGTTATGAGGTTGAAATGTTCAACTCACTTATGGATTTTAAAAATTGGATTTATGAAACATTTATCAAAACTGAAATAAAGTGAGTATTTTTCTTGAATCTCAAAGATTAAAAGAAAGGAATCAATTTTTATGACTCTTCTAGAAATGAAAGAAATAATTGAAGATCTTATTGATAAAGGTTTTGGAGAACGACAAGTTATTTTACGAGGAAATATAATGCATGGTGCATTTGCTGGAGTTTTTACCTCAGAAGATTATGATGGAAACAATGAAGAAGATTTTGAAAAAGAAATTATTGAGCATGGGGCAACTTGTCATAATGTACCTGGTATAATTTATATAGATTCTTCTTGGGATGAAAGAAATTATATTGAAGAAAAATGGGATGAAATAAATAGAAAGTTTCATCCAGAGGAATATAATGATTGATATAACATATACAAATGGAGATGCGACAAATCCCATAGGATCTGGGAAAAAATATATTATTCATGTTTGCAATGATATTGGAAAATGGGGCGCTGGGTTTGTTTTAGCAATTTCTAAAAAATGGTCTTTTCCGCAAGCTAAATTTTTAGTTATATCCAAAGCTGGTAATTCTATTTTGGGCAGTTGTCAATTTTGTAAAGTATCAGATGAAATCACAGTTATAAATATGATCGCTCAACATGGCATAAGATCAAAAAATAATATTTCACCAATACGTTATGATGCGTTAGAAAAATGTTTAAAAGAAATTTCAGAATTTATTTTATATAAAAAGTTAAATAATATATCAATTCATGCCCCAAGAATAGGCTGTGGATTAGCCGGGGGAAAATGGGAAAAAATTGAACCTTTATTGATTAAATATTTTTCTAAAAATAATATTCCAATTTTTATTTATGATTATAAACCTTAAAAATATAAAATGAATATTTTAGCTGACTTATTTAAAAAGGGTTTATTACCCAAAGGAATTAAAAAATGGATTATTGAAGATTGTCATTATTTAGTGACCATGGGAAGTTATGCGTACGGCATTTCCCAAGAATTATCTGATGTTGATTTATACGGTTTTTGTATCCCTCCAAGAGAAATTGTATTTCCTCATACTTTAGGAATTATTCGTAGTTTTGGAAATCAAGGAGAGAGATTCGATCAATTTCAACAACATCATATTTTAGATAAAGAACAAAAGAAAGAATTTGATATTACAATATATAATATTGTTAAATATTTTCAATTATGTATGGACAATAATCCAAACATGATTGACAGTTTGTTTGTCCCTTTCAATTGTATTAATCATATGACAAAGGTTGGAAATATTGTTAGAGAAAATAGAAAAATATTTTTAAGTAAAAAGGCATGGTGGAGTTTTAAAGGGTATTCTTTTTCACAAATTCATAAATTAAAAACTAAAAATCCGATTGGTAAAAGAAAATCCTTAATTGAAAAATATGGATGGGATACAAAATTTGGTAGCCATGCGGTTCGACTTCTTTTAGAAGTAGAGCAAATATTAAATGAAGGGGATATAGATCTTCAAAGAGATCGTGAACAATTAAAGGCAATACGTCGTGGCGAATGGACAATGGATGAATTAATTAAATATGTATCTGATAAAGAAAAACAATTAGAAGGGTTATATCTGAAAAGTAAATTGCCTCAATATCCAAGGGAAAGAGAGCTGAAAAATTTATTAATGTCATGTCTTGAAGAACATTATGGTTCTCTGGATTCTGCAATGAAATCGTTAGATGGATTGGGAGATTTTCAAAAATTATTTTTAGACCTTGAAAATATTTTATCTAAGTACGATTGGAGAGGACCTTCCTAAACGATGTCAGAAAAAAAGATGACTAATCAGGAGATAATCAATAAAATAAAAGATTTAAAAAATGAATTGAATCAAAGACAACAAGAATTGGAACTTGAGAATCTTAAAAAAGAACATAGAAGAAACACATTTGGATTTCAAAATATAGATCTCCTTTTAGAATATTTTAAAGATCATGAAAATGTTAATTGTAATGACGTTAATAAAATTAATAAAAGACACTGTCCAAGATGCATATTATTAGAAATGAAAGATAGAGGTTTTTGGGATGATGATTTTATTTTAGAAATCACAATTAAGAAATTCGATTTTCGTAATTATGCTGAAAAACTCAGAAGGCTACCAGACTTATCAAAAGGAGAATAGAATGAAAGGTTTAAGTCTTGAACTGAAAGATGCTTTTTATTGCAAAGGGTGTAAGGCATTATGGAATCTCGATGAAACAATGGATTGTGCCCTTCAATTTCCTCAGATCTTCAAAATTAAAAAAGATGGAAAAAAGTTTAGTTCTGGATTTAACATGCAAGTAATTCCCGCTGGACCTTGTTTTAAGCCATTGACCAATGAAGAATTTGAAGAGATTAAAAATAGTTTGAAAACAAGAAAAAGATAATCACATAGCATGAGTCTTAATTTAAGAGAGAGATTATTTTATCTTTCTAGCATTCTCTCATATCAAAGATGTGAAAATTGTAAATTTTTTAAATCTAAAAAAAGATCCATAGATGGAAAATGTTCAAAATTAAATATAAGTGTTGAATGTTTTAAGTATTGTGTATATTTTAAAGTTCTAAGTTGGGAAGACTTTATCAGGAAAGGATTAAAAATACTTTTTCCATGGTAGGAGATAAAAACTCCATTTTATCTGGAGAAGAAATACTTAAGATCAAGCATCCCGAGATATTATTCAAGGAGCCAGATCAAATAGATCAAATATTTATCAAGTTGGCTCATAGATGGCATCCTGATAAATGTAAAGAAAAAAATGCTGGTGAAGTATTTAAACATATAAATAAATTAAGAAAATTAGCAAAGGAAAAAGTAAAAGAAAATATTTGGGATTATCCAAATCTTTTAATTTTGAAAATTAAAGGAAAAATTATAAGGTTTAAATATTTAACTCAACATGAAATCAACGTAGGAAAAATGTATGTGGGTAATTCACTTGTCATGTTTGTAATTGATCAGGATAAAAAAGATTTATATTTGAATGGATTTAAAAATATAAATAAGTTTAAATTTTATTCTGAAGATATGAAAAATGAAATGATTAAATATTTACCTCAGATTGAAAAATCTTTTAGTACGGATGATAATAAATATGTTTTAATTTTAAAGAAAACTCCAGATGTTTTTGTTTTAAAGGATATATTAAATTATTTTAAAGGAAAGATTGACCCTGTGCATGTTGCCTGGATTTTAAATTCATTATACAATATAGCTTGTTATTTAAATTATGCAAAATTGGTTCATAATGATTTTTCCCAAACCTCAATATTTTTATCACCAAAATATCATAGTGGATTACTTTTGGGAGGATGGTGGTTTTCTTCTGATATTGGCTCAAAAATAGAATTAATTCCAAAAAGAACTAAAGAACTTTTACCCACAAGAATTATCAAAGAAAAAACTTATGATTCGATTATTGATTTAGAATTGATCAAACAAATCGGTAGAGAATTATTAGGAGATCCAACAGGAATAAAATTAAGAACCATGAAAATACCTTTGCCTATTTGTGAATATTTATTAATGCCATCGACATCTAATCCAGTCGATGAATATAAAAATTGGGGAGAAATTTTAACAGAGGTTTTTGGAAAAAGAAAATTTGTCAAAATGGACATAGAAAAAAAAGATCTGTACGAAAGGGTTGAATAGAATGGGATATTCCCGGTGGGATGATAAATCGTGGTCGGCATATAGTTCGACAAAAACCAAAGGAAAATCAACTTCGGCAATTTTCACATCAAGTCGTTTACATCCTGAATTTGATCCATCAAAAATCACTATTCGTGAATCAAGAGACTCAGATTTAAATCCAAAATCAAATGCAATTATCATCGCTTTGGATGTGTCTGGATCAATGGGAATTTTAGCTGACGCAATGATCAGAGAAGGCCTCAATATTCTCTTAACAGAAATTTATGCAAGAAAACCAGTTGAAGATCCTCATGTAATGTTGATGGGCATTGATGATGTTGAAGTGGGAGATGAAGTTCCCCTTCAAGTCACTCAATTTGAGGCTGATATTAAATTGGCTGAACAGCTTCAGAAAATTTTTCTTGAACATGGTGGCGGCGGAAATCATTATGAATCTTATGCATTGGCGTGGTATTTTGCCGCGACAAGAACAAGCATTGATTGTTTTGAAAAACGAGGACAAAAAGGAGTTCTTTTCACCATCGGTGATGAAGAACCCACTCCTTATCTTCGTGCAAATGATATTAAAAAGGTTATGGGAACTGGACCCCAAACCGATTTAAACTCTGAAGAATTGTTAACTATGGTTAGACGTCAATATGATGTTTATCATATTATGGTTGAACAAGGAAATCATTTTCGGAGTTATGGTGATAGAGTCACAAAAAAATGGCGTGATATTTTGGGACAAAATGCGATCCTTCTTCCTGATCATACCAAAATTTCTGAAACCATTGTTTCGATCCTTCAATTGAGAAGTGGAAAAGATAAGGATGAAATTTTATCAAGTTGGGATGGCAGTACAGCCGTTTCTGTTCGTAAATCAATTAATGATCTTGTTGTATCCAAAATTGATTCCTCAGAAATAGTTTCTTTATAATTGGAATGGGGGCATATCTCGAAAGGGATATGTCCCCCAACCATCATGAAAGACGCTAAGGTTGTTATCGGCTCTAATTTTGGTGATGAAGGCAAAGGACTTTTTACAGATTATCTTTCTAATAAATTTAAAGAAAGTGGGATAGTCATACGATTTAATGGAGGTTCTCAGGCAGCACATTCTGTACAATTAGAAAATGGAAAAAGACATGTTTTTGGACATTTTGGTGCAGGAACTTTTAATAATGTTCCAACTTTTTTAAGTAGATATTTTATTGTAAATCCTTATGTATTTTTAGATGAATATGAATTACTTAAAAATTATAACCCTATTGTTTTTGTTGATAAAGAATGTATTGTCACAACCCCATTTGATGTATTGATAAATCATATAATTGAGGAAAAACGAGGAGATAAAAAACATGGTAGTTGTGGTCTAGGAATAAATGAAACAATTGAAAGATCTTTAAATAATAACAGATATTTAATCGAAGTTTCTGATCTATTAAAAAATCCAAAAGAACTTAAAGATAAATTAAGATTAATAAAAGAAGAATATTTTTTTAATAGATTACGAATTTTAGGAATAGAAAATATTGATGATAAATATAAGGAAAGATTATATAATGAAAATATAATTGAAAATTTTATTTTGGATTGTCAAGAATTTATTAAAAAAATTATAATTCCTTCTGATTTAAATTTTGTTAAAAATAAGAATATTATTTTTGAAGGGGCTCAAGGGCTTCTCTTAGATCAAAATCATAAATGGTTTCCTCATGTCACCAGATCAAATACCGGATTAAAAAATGTAATTGAACTTTGTAATGATTTTGAAATTTCTAAGTTAGATATTTATTATATTACAAGAACATATATGACGAGACATGGGGCTGGCCCATTTCCGACAGAACAACCAGAAAAAATATATTCTAAAATTATTGATAAAACTAATATCCCTAATAATTTTCAAGGTAGTTTGAGATTCGGATATTTAGATATTCCCTTAATGAATGACACAATAAATTTTGATTTAATATATGCAAATAAATTTATAATACGAAAAAATATTGTAATTACTTGTATGGATCAGGTAGATGAAGATATACCTTTCAAAGATTTATATGATATTTTAAAATTAAGAAAAGAATTATTTCCTAATTTTCTAAAAGTAACTTTAGGGTTTGATAGATTTATTTGTAGTTATGGGCCAACAAGAAATGATATCTTAAATAGATTTTAGAAAAAGGGGATCATATGCTAGATAAAGGAAAGTTTCTTAGTATCTTTCTTAAAAGATTTCCAACCTTTCCTCATAGAATGAGAAGTTGTTTACATTCTTATTCTTCAGAAAATTTATCTCCTTATCATTTAGAGGATGATTGCTGGTCTCATACAATGATGGTTTATGAATCCATTAAAATTCATGATTTTACCGAAAATGAAGAATATAAAGTCATAGCGTGTTTAATCTCTGCATTATGTCATGACGCTGGAAGACAATTTACAAGAGAATCTCATAAACCAGGGAGAATCAATTTTGGAGGGCATGAATATGCCGGAGTTCAATTTGCAATAGATGTTTGTTTTGATTTATTTTATAAAGCTGAAATTAAAGATTCATGTTCTGAACTTTTTTTAAATAGAAAATATTTTAAAGATATTTTAGAAATTGTGGTTTATTGTGTTTCAGCACATAATAGTCTCGATGAACTTTATTTACCTGAACAATTCATATCATTTTTAAATCAAAATAAAGATCTCGCTGATGTTCTTTTGAGATTAAGGAATGCTGATATTCAAGGACAAATTAGCATTGATCTATATTCAAGAATAAGCAAATTGGAGACGGCTGAAAGATTGAGAAATAGTATTATTCATTTTAAGGAAAAAGAACAAGATAATTATGGAGAAGTGATTTTATTTTGCGGAATTCCAGGGGTAGGAAAAGACTTTTATGGAAATGGTTATTCAGAAATGTTTGGATCTAATTTTGAAGTTTTAACATATGATAAATGTAGGGTTGAATATTTTATTAGCAAACACCCAAAAATAAAAAATCATATGAACGATTTAGAAATTTATAGCGAAGCGTATAAAACATGTACTGATGAAATTGCTTTAAATCTAATAGGAGAAAAAATTATTGAGAGAGTTAATAAGAATGAATTTCCAATTATAATTTCAAATACTTATACCACTTTTAAAACAAGATCAAAAATTATTAAACTCATTCAAAATAAAATAAAAAGAAATATAAAAATTTCTTGTGTATATATTTTATCTCCCTTAAATCAGGCAATTGATTTAGATTTTAATAGAAAAGATCATATAGTTGGAAAGGATGTTATAATGAAATTTGCTATGCATCAAGAATTGCCTTCAATGTCTGAAGGATTTATCTCAGTTGATTTTATTCCAAATATAATTATATGAACGAAATAGAAAGATTTCAACATATTCTTGAAAATGTGAACGATTCATTAAAGAGGATTCAGGAGGCAGGCTCATATTTTTTAAATGGAGATAAAACAGAATCTTCAAATATTTTACATTCTGAAAATGTTAAATTATCTTTAGTAGGAAAAGAAATAGAATATTTAATAAATATGATCAAACCAAGAAAAGAATATTCTCAACCTAAACCAAAAGTAATATGCTTAGAGGATTCGAAAGGAAAAGTCTATGACTGAGCAATCCCGTATGCCAAAAACTATTCTGAATGTCGCAAGTGGAAAATTAATGCCATTTGATTCTGAAAATGATATTGTTGTAAATATTGACCCAATATATTCAACCCCTCCTTTATACCCTGAAAGTTTAGAAAAAATATTGAATTCAAAAATTGGAAATCAAAAATACTTTTTTAAGTATCACTGGGATAATTTTTATATTGAAAATCCAACTCTTTTATTTGATAAAATATGTATTTATCGATTTTTGGAACATGTTGAATTTACGGCGGTTCCTTATTTTATTTATGTCATGTCACAACTTCTTAAACCAAATGGAATTATTGATGTCATTGTTCCTGACTATGAAAAATTATCAGGAATGATTTTAAATGAGTCGCCAGGAACAGCAGGATGGGAATTACATAATATCATTTTGACAACTGAAATGTTAAATACCCCGGAAGACCCTCATGCAAGTATTTGGACTGAAGATCGTCTTATTTATTATTTTGATCTTGAAAAATATTTTAGGGATATTGAAGTAAGATCTGATTTTTCATTGGATGGTCGTGATATTTATTTGCGGATGATAGCTAAAAGAAATGAGCTTATATCATGATAATTATTTTAACGCCTTCAGATTTAAAAGCAAATCTCTCGGCTCATGATGCAATTGGGTTAGAACATTTTAATTCTATAATTTTTGATTGTTCTAAATATGCTGATTTAGTTTTATATATTCATATGAATGGCGGAAAGATTTTGAAATCCAGAAGTGATGAATATTTTAATAATGAATTGATCAATGATGAAAAAGTAGAAACTATAATTTTTAACGAAGTTAATAAAACAATTAATTAAAATGATGAATTTTTTAGAAAATGATTTATTTCCGATAGCGTTTTTAATTATTGTCGTATCACTATTTTTATTAATTGAGTTTCCTGAAATAAAAAAATATATTATAATTAGAACAAAATGTATGATAATTAAAATAAAAACAAATATGTTAAGAATTTGTAATTATAAAAAATTTACAGTTAAGCTATAATAAAATGAAAAAGACAAATGGTTTCACCCTTCTTGAGATTTTAATATCTATATTTTTATTAGCAGTTGGACTTTTGGGAGTAATAACTTTAGTCTATACAATAATTAAAACAAATGATCTTTCCAAGAATATTACAAAATCAACAAAATTAGCAGAAAACACCATAGAGAGTGAAATCACACATATATTTCTTGAAGAAAATTTTCCTGAAACAGATATCTCATATACCAGAGATTATAATGAAATATATCAATATGAAGAATTTAAAGAAGTCGTTAAAATTAAATCTAACAATCCAACAAAAAATATGTGTTCTTTAAATGTGATAATTTATTGGGATAATGATCAAAAAAAGACAGAATTTAATATGATCATAAAAGATACGAGGAGTGAAAAAGATGATTGAAAATATAATTATTCATGTATCAATTTTACTTTCTTTTTCTATTATTTTTGTAATAGTTGGGACTGTAATTTCAGATGTCATTTCTAATGATTCAGAATTGATAAAAGGTATTTTCAATTCATTAAAAAAGAAAATTTTAAAACATAGAAAAATAGTTATAAAATAGTTTATACATATTTGTATTTTTTTTAAGACAGGAGTTCTTTCAAACTTAGGAGAAAAATATGGAGCAGATAAGCAATTTTATAGGAGACTATGGATTTTTATCAAATTTTTATGATTCAGAAATTATAGATAATGATGGCATAAAATATAAAACCGTAGAACATTATTATCAAGCTCAAAAAACTTTAGATTTGAATGATCAAGAAAAAATAAGAAATTCACCATCTCCGGGAATTGCTAAAAAATTAGGAAGAAAAGTTGTTATGAGAAACGACTGGGATAAAGTAAAAATATTTATTATGGAAAAAGCATTGAGAATGAAATTTAATCAAAACTTAGAACTAAAGAAAAAGTTAATAGAAACAAATGGTTATGAATTAATTGAAGGAAATTGGTGGCATGATACATATTGGGGCGTTTGCAATGGAAAAGGACAAAACCATTTAGGACAATTATTAATGAAATTGAGAAATGAATATATTTTGGGGTTAACTAAATTCTAAATCTACGTTTCATAGTTTGCCGAAAAAGGAGAACGAGATGATCACCTTAGGCTATGCGATGTTAGAAGTAATGTTAAAGATAATTCTTGGAATTTCTATTTCTTTTATCACTATTCTTTTAGTTCTCATTATTACGGATATTATGTTTCGGGATTTTGAACTTATAAAAGAAATTTTTCAATTAGTAAAGAGAAAAATTGAAAAAATTACTAATTATAAAAGATTTGTTATTCGATGAGTGATAATTTTAAAGATACTTTAAAATTAATTTCAATTGAAAAATCTATTGAAAGATTGGTTAACAAAAAAGAAAAATGTATTAAAAAAATTATAGAAGAATGGAAAGAAATTGTTTGGCTTTATTTAGAAGAAACTAATCCTGGACATTTTGAAGGACATAAAAAATCTTTTGGAAGAAATTCAAGAAAATTTGATGAGTATAAAGAAGGAGTTTTAAAACATTTAGAATTTGAAAAGATAAATATGAAATATAATCAAATAGTTTTTAAAATTGGCGTAGACCATAAGGAATTAATATTTTTGAATCTAAGACTTATATATTTTAGACACATGACTCGAGAAGAATTAAAAGCAGAATTCAGAAGGTATATAAAAGATTAATATGAAAATTGATAATGTATGGTATATAAATGAGGAAAAATATATGATAAGGAGAGAGTTATGAAAACATACGCGGTGGATAGTGATATGAACTATTTTCAGAAAGAAGTCTCTCTAAAGAAAATTCCTCTTAGTGAAGATTTCATGGTTATTTTCAAAGGAGAAATTAAAGAATTTCCTACTATTGAGTATCATCTTTCGACTCTTGAAGATGATAAAGAAAATATCATTCACGGTCTTGGTTTAATAATTGATAGATCTGGAGACAAACACTTAGGAAATTGTTCTGTGTACATTCCGGCGGAAGCCATGAAATTTATTTTTCAATGGATTGAATGGGAAAAAGAAATTCTTCATAGAGATGAAATAATTAAAGATTTAAAAAAGAAAATAGAATTTTTGGAAAATATCATTCAATCTAACAAAAATCCAGAAATCTACTATACTCATAATATTGAGAGTGAGAAGTGAAAAATAAAAAAGTAAAATATGGTTTAAGACTTATATATTTTAGACACATGACTTCTGAAGAATTAAAAGAAGAATTCAGAAGGTACATAAAAGATTAATATGAAAATTGATAATGTATGGTATATAAATGAGGAAAAATATAAAGATTACTCCGAAAAATTAATTTTATATGAAAGAAAATTATTAGTTAAAGACCGTGACCTTCATGAAAGCATTAATGCGCTTAAAAAATATCCCATAGAAAAGAAAGAAATAAAAATTAATAAAACATTACTTTTATTTTGGATGTTAAGTTCTATCTCAGCATTTATTATATCGGCTTTTTTGAATGATTTTTGGATATTGACATTTTCATTTATTTTATCATTATCTTTATTTTGGCATTGGTTTCCTAAATTTTTCAATAAATCTAAAAAATATATTACGTTTAAATTTTGATTTATGAAATTTTTAACATTCTAAAAAGATTGTAGAAAAAAGAGGAGATAATGAATAAATATAAAATCTGTGAAAGTTGTGGTAGCACATTAGAATACAAACAAGATAAGCATTGTTATCTTGAATCTGGGTTAAATAAAATATATTTAAATAATGTTTTTGTTGCTAAATGCAAATATTGTACTGAAAAATATGTAAGTATAGGTTATATTACTGAATTACATAAAAAGATTTCTGAACTTTTAATTAAAAAATATTGGTCACTAACTGGGAATGAATTAAGATTTCTTAGAAAAAATATAAATTTTTCTACAACACTTTTGTCAACCTATATTGGAATCACAAATAATCAAATTTTGGATTATGAAAAATCTAAAACTGAAATTCCTTTAATTTTAGATAGATTAATTAGGTGCCTTTCTATCATCATAAATAAATTTGAGGTTGAAAATATCAGAGATAAAGTTCTTAATGATATAGAAAATATAGATTCTGAAAAAGAAAGAGATGGTGAATTAAAAATCAATTTGACATATAATTTTTTAGAAAAAGACATGTGGACTGAAAGCTAGAAAGGCTATTCATATGATCTTGGAAGATATAGGGTTTTACACTCTTGAAGATGAAAGAGCAAAAACCTCAAATGAAAAAACTCCTTTATGGAGATGTGAATTGATTTTAACGGATCGATGTAATTTCAATTGTACTTATTGTCGTGGAATAAGAAAAGAAGATCAAGGTGATATTTCTCTTCAAGATGCAATTAAAATTATAGATCTTTGGACAGGGCAGGGATTGAGAAATGTCAGGTTTTCTGGCGGAGAACCCACCCTATGGGTAAATCTTCCTGAATTGATAAAATATTCAAAAACCAAAGGAATTAAGAGAATTGCTTTATCCACTAATGGTTCTAATGATCTTGACTTTTATCTTCATTTAATAGACTGTGGAATCAATGATTTTTCAATTTCATTAGATTCCTGTTGTTCAACAAATGGAGATAAAATTTCAGGAAATATTCAAGGGTCTTGGGAGAAGGTTATTTCGAATATCAAAGAATTGTCTAAAAAGACTTATGTTACAATTGGAGTGGTTTTAACAAATGATAATATGAATGAAATTAACGAGATAATTAAATTTTCTTCATCAATGAATGTTTCTGATATAAGGATTATAACCGCATCACAAAATAATTCTTTATTTGAAGATTTATTTATTGATGATATTATTTTAAATAAACATCCTATTTTAAAATATAGATATAATAATTTTAAAAATGGTCGAAGGGTTAGAGGGATAACGAGCGGAGATTATTATCGTTGTCCTTTAGTTTTGGATGATATGGCGGTATTAAATGGACAACATTATCCCTGCATTATTTATCTTAGAGAACAAGGAAAGCCCATTGGGAAGGTTGGAGAAAATATGAGAGAAGAAAGAAAAAATTGGTTTGAAAATCATAGGACAGTTTTAGACCCAATTTGCAAGAAAAATTGTTTGGACGTTTATATAGATTTTAATAATAGATGGAAATTCTTTCACTCTTTTCAAGGAGAATAAAACATGGAAAGAAAAATGGTTGATAAAAAGATTCCTGCATCTGATATTTTATATAATTCTTTAGGGGAGGCAATAAAAACTATAGAAGAATGGCGAGATATGTATGGAGAAGAAGCTTATTTTGAAGTTGATCATGGAGAATATGGAATGGGTGAAACATTATATTTATGCTATAAAAGTTTAGAAACTGATGAAGAATTTGAAGAGAGAATTGAAAGAGAAAAAAAATATATAATAATTAATGAACATAGAGAAAAAGAAGAATATGAAAGACTGAAGAAAAAATATGAAGGAACAAAGTAACATGAATAAAAAGATATATAAAACTAGAATCATGAAAAATATAATCTAATGAAATTTATAAAAAGAGGAGTGAAAAAACAAATTCCTGAACTAAAAAAGGTCGATGATATTGTCAAACTTGAAGTTTCTAAAGATGTAAAGGTTAATGAAATTAGAGAAAACTATTTAAAAAAATTATCACACAAATTTGTTATATTTTTTGATAATAAAGATATTTCAAAAGAACTTGTTATCAAAAGATATTTGGAACAAAAGATATAGAAGAAATTTTTATGGTATTAGAAGAGAAAAAATTTGATAGAGTACTTCAAATTGAATTTAGACAACTAGAAAGCGCAACTTATAAATGTTATTTAAGTTTTGATTTAGCTAAGGAACATTCAGTTTTTGATCATACGGATAATATATCTGTTTTCGTTGAAGGAGAATTATTAAACGAATTTCTTGTAGTAGATATTAATATTGAACATTGTATAATCTGTAGATTTAGAGTTGACATGAAGCTCTTTTTAGATTTTTGGAAAAGCATTAATTATAAAACAGATATTAAATATCAAGATGTTAAAAAATGGAAATCTCAAATGGGGCAAACATCTGAAATAAAAGATGGAGATGAATAGAATGGTCATATCCTATGCAAGGGATGTGTCTCATTGTGATATTTCCCCATATGTAAAAGAAGTTACAATTTCTAAAATTATTCCTGCGGAGAATTCAGATAATTTAGAATGTATTATAGTTGAAGAAATGGGTTGGAGATTTATATCCCAAAAAGGACTTCATCAAATTGGAAAAAAGGTATTTGTAATTCCAGCAGAATCAGTTCTTCCTGAAATTTTAGCAGAAGAGCTAAATATTACAAATTATCTATCCAGAGGAAAAGTGAAAGTCGTTAAATTAAGAGGAAATATTTCTGAAGGATTGATTGTTGATAAAGAAAAGGTTTTAAAATATTTACCATATATTATGAAATGGGAAGATCCACCTGAATTATTTATGGAGCAATTATTTCCTTCTGAAAAAAATACTTTAGTTGGAAAAATTTTAAGTTTTCATTTTAGAAGAAATGTTCCTAATATTTTTAAACAGTTATTTCATGTTAATAATAATATCTTAAATGATACAACCCTATTAAAAGAAGGAGAGGAAATCAATTATTCAGAAAAAATACATGGAACTCAATTTAGATGTGGTCGTTTAGAAAATCCTAAATCTAAATCCTTTGAGGATTTTGTCGGGACACACAATTCAACTCTTTTTAACCCATATGATCCAATACCATTATGGCTTAAATATTTTGTTATATTTATAAACTTCATTAGAAAATTTATTTCTAAAAGAAAAGCTATTAATTTAGATTTGGAGCCATCTATTTATTGGAAGGTTTATTCTAAATTATTAAAAACTAAAATTGAACCTGGATTAGTTTATTATGGAGAATTATATGGTGGTAAAGTTCAACATTTAAATTATGGTTTAAAAATTGGGGAGGAAACAATTAGAATTTTTGCTATCAGAGATAAAAATAGATTATGGAGTCCTGAAGAAATTATAGAACATTGTAAAGAAAGGGAAATTCCTGTTGTTCAGATTCATACGACTACTTTTAAGTCAATCGATCAATTAAGAGAATTAGCCGATAGTCCATCAGAAATAACTAATAAACATCTTAGGGAAGGAATTGTTATTATTCCAAAAAAATATTCAATCAGTTTTTCCAACTATATAAAATGTTTAGGGTTTTCTTATTTATCTTCTAAAAATAGAACTGAAAGGCATTAAAAAATGAATGATAAGGGATTTTTGATTTTTAATATCTTAGCATGTATTATATTTATAATTTTATTATTTATATTTAAAAGTTTATTCATATTTTTTATATGTGGGATTATGATATTATTTGAGATTCGTTTAATTTTTAATCTTATAAAAAAAGATAAAAATAATAACCCAGAAGAACTTGATGTGTAAAAAGATATGGCCTCCGCCGAATATTGAAATTGATGAGAGCGTTAAATTCATGTGGTATGCCGAATGGAATGGACCTCCAAAATTAGAATATAGAGCAATTAAGGGCGTGACAAAAGATAGCGTAATTTTAAAAGAACCTATAGTTTTATCTAACACAGTTATCTATGGTTATCCTTTTAAACATAATTATTCTTTCCTATATACCGCATCTTTTGATGAAGCTAAATCTGTGCTATTAAAAAATTTAAGATTAGAGAGGGAAAAATTCTTTAAGGAATTTGAAGAGGAAAGAAAATCTTATGAAAAAACATTAGAGATAATCGATCATAGAATTGATATTATTGAAGCAATGGATAAAAATAGTCAATTCTATTGATATATGATGATAGGCTTTTTACGAGTAATGTTCAGACTTTTATTTGTTTTAAGTTTTATTTTATCTCTTGTTTTATTTATAGTGTTTTTAGAAACTCCAACTGAACTTGGATTGAAAATTCTTTTCTTAATGTCATTTTCAGTTCCTATTTCATATTGGTTAGCGGAAGGAGAAGAATTTAATTGGAATAAAACAATTAAAAAACAAAAAAAATATTTGACTTGGAAATTTTAAAATGAAAAGAATAGATAACTCAATTTTAATAAAAATGAGCCAGGAGTTTGTATCTTTCCCGGCTCATTTTTTTGTACATTTTTTTAGAACAAAATATAAATGTAAGGAGATTAAAAATTATGAAACCAAATGAAGTTAGGTTTAAGCCTTCTCAAAGTTATGATATTATATTTAGAGTTCAGGGTCAGGATTATAGTCAAGAAATTACAAATATAAGAATTTTATCTGGAATCACTGTTCCTTATCCTACAATAATAATTGATCTTTTAATGGATCCAAGAGATATTATTTTAAATAAAATATATGGAAAAGACCCTTTAAAATTATCCATTAAATTATTAACCGAATCAAATATTATTTTAGATACTTTTAATTATGAACTTCTTTTATTACGTATAGATAAAAAGTTTTCAATGCAACCTGGACAATTGGGCTCAGAAATGGTTGATAGAATTCCTGTTTCATTTGTAACAATCCCTTCCATTTCATTTTATATAATGACATCAACGGTAAATGAAATTTTTAGAAATGAATCTGTTTTAAATATCATCACAAGGCTTTATCAAAAATATAATTCTGGATATGGAACTATTGAAATTGATAATGGGAAAATCAATTCTGATGTGATAGATCAAATATTAATTCCCTCTATGTCTTTTTATCAAGCGATAAAATATATAGATGATAATTTTGGAATTTATGATGGGTGTCCAATTGTATTTTCTGATCATTTAGGAAATATCAAAATTAAAAATTTATCAAATATTATAAAACAAAAACAATCTTTTATAATTTATCATTTAGGCATCGGAGAAGATAATACCACCTTTATTGAAAATCTTTCTAGTAAAAAAGAATATGAATATATGTATACCTATACCGCAGTTTCTTCTGGGTATAATGGAAATTCAATGTTTAGTTATATGGCTCCAAATATTATGAATATTTCTAAACCAAAAAATAAATTGTACAAAAAAATTGAAAAGAATATAACAGATTCTTTTAAAAATTTAGGTTTAATAAGCGGCAATGATGAAACATATTTAAACCCATATATAATCAATGATCGAAGAATCAATGTTTATAATGATACTGGTCAAGATGATTCTGATCACTTTATCAATTCATTTTTAGCAAAAAATTTATCGGAATTATCTCCTCTCACTCTTCAGGTCGAGAGAAATATTATTTTATCTAAAGCTTTATTAATTGGAACTTGTGTAAAGTTTTCTTCAAGAACAAAAGACTTTGGAAGCTTGTCAGGAAATTATATATTGAAATCGACCGAGGTAAATTTAAGAAGACAACAAGATTGGTTAGCAACGGCAACAATGAATTTAATAAGAACCAATCAAACTTCAATATAAAATTGTACAAAAAAAAGCAGTGGGAAACCCCCACCGCTTTATGTGATTTTTAAAAGAAAAACATATCTATTTTTAGAATAGGAAAAAATTAAAATTAGTAGGAAGGTTATTCAAAATCGGCCTCAAAATAAAAGGTTCTTCGATCATCTTCTCCCTTTCTAGGAACCCGATCTGGACCACCCAGATCTTTTGAGTGAGTAGGATAATATTGGAACTTAATATAACTCGCCAAGAGTTAACCAATAAAATCCTATCAGTTATTAATATATATAGAAGAAAGGAAGATAAGAAAACCAAAGAACAAATATAAAATGGAGAATTATGAAATGACTAAAGAACAACAAATAGAAAAATATATTATAGAAATCCATAAATGTAAAACTGATTTTGAATATTTTTGTAAACATTATGTTATATTGAATTTGCCAGGAAAACAAGTTCTGATGAATCCATATGATAAACAATTAGAATTGATAGAGAAAGTTGAAGATAATAAATTCGTATTAGTTTTGAAAAGTCGACAAATAGGAATCTCTACAATTCTTCAGGCATATGCTGCTTGGCTTTGTGTGTTTTATAAAAACGTGGTTATAGGGTTGATTTCAAAAGACGCCCCTGAAGCTACAGACTTTGCTAGATTTATCATAGGTATTATTGAAGAACTGCCTATATGGATGAAGCCAAAATTTACGAAAAAGACTGAAAGAACATTTAGATTATCTAATGGCTCAAAATGTTATGCGACTCCAGTCGCCCCAAACGCTCCAGATAAAACTTTAAGAGGAAAGGCCGTAACATTTTTAATTATCGACGAAGCCGCTTTTATCAAATTCATTGATGAAGCTTGGACATCAATGATCTCAACACTTTCAACAAACCAAATGCAAGCGAAAAAAAATGATGTTCCATATGGGACAGTTATTTTATCAACTCCAAATAAAACTGTAGGTGTGGGAAAATGGTTTTTTGATAAATATAGTAAAGCTATTTCTGAAGATTATATTTTTAAGCCATTTGTTATTCATTGGAGAGATATAAATGTTTTAGCCAATGATCCTCTTTGGTATAAAACACAATGTGAATTAGCAGATAATGATCCAAAGAAAATCAATCAGGAACTTGAACTAAAATTCGTTTCAACCTCAGGAACATTTTTTCCTGAAGATATTGTTATATATTTACAAGAAGATAGAAAAATTCCTTATAAAGAACTTAGACTTTTTTCAGGTTCTGTGTATGAATTTTGTCCCCCTCAATCTGGAAAGTTTTATCTTATCGGCGTTGATACGGCTTCAGAATATGCAAGTGATAAATCTGCAATAACCATTTGGGATTATGAAACTTTAGAACAAGTCTGGGAATTTTTAGGAAAACTCCCAATCCCAGATTTTATAAAAGTTGTTAAGGCAGCAGCTTATCAATATAGAAATTCATTGATAATTGTTGAAAATACTGGAGGGTATGGTGGAGAAGTTTTAAGTGGATTAAATGCCGACAATGAAATAGCAAATCAAATATATCGAGAAAATAGAGGGAAAGATGTAAAGTTGGGTTTATCTACAACAGGAAAATCAAGACCTTTGATGATTGATGCTTTATATTCTTATGTTGTAAAATATCCAGAAATAGTTAAGTCAAAACGTTTAGCTTTAGAACTAGTTGGTTTAATTGAAAAAAATAATGGGAGGGTTGAAGCGGATACAGGGATGAATGATGACCTTGCATTATCAACATCATTTTGTTTTTATGTGAGAAAATATGATCCACCGACTATGATAAATATGACTCAATCTCCAGAACAGATTCATAATTTAAGCGATGTGATAAATCTAAATGATGGATTATATCAAACGCGTACAATGAATGAAAGTATTACAAAGGTGGTTAAGCAAGATAATTTAAATGGATTTATCAATACTTTAGATCTTTTTAATATGGAATAAAAATGACAGATTTGACAGAACTTTTTGTTTTGCCTATAGGTCTTAAAAAAATAGATTCTATAGATGGTATTAAATTATATACGTCAGATAATTTAAAAGAAAAATTTCTTCAAATTATTCAAGCTGAAAATCCAGAATTGGAAAAAGAAATAAATTCTTTGGTAAATAAAAATATTATAATTCCCTGTTTTATGAATCGTGGATTATTAAGATTTATAGGATATAAATTATCAGGTTATAGTCCTAATAAATATATATCTGCATTTATTGAAAAAAAGAAAATATATATCTTGATAGATAATAATGTAAATATCTTATCCAAAACCAATGATTTAGAATTAACAAAAACTACAGTGCATGAATGTGTTCATTATGTTTCTCAAGAATCCCCTAATAGTTTTTTGAATATTTTTAATGATGAATTAAATTCTTTCTATTCTGAATTGTATTTTGAAATGTTTAGATTATCAAATAAAATAGATTCTTTAGAAATAGTCAAATTTATTTTTAATAATTTTGAATTAGAAGAGAGAAGAGACTTAAGTCAAAAGTTTATAGAGTTATATAGGATTCTACAAAATACTTTTAGAGAGAAATCTTTATTGGATAGTATTGAATTTGAAAAAATATTAACTGAATATATCTCAACGGCTAGAATTTTTATATTGAGCCCAGAAGCTTTTATGAAGATATATAAAACTAAAATAAATATATTAAGAAAAATAGCAATCTCTTATAAAAAGGCATTTGGGTTAAAAATAGTAAACGTTCCCGGTCAAGAATTGGTTTATCCTTCTGAACCGATATCTGTCTTTTTAGAGAACAATTTAAAAAATACAAAAATTATACAAATGTTTAAAAAGATATAATAGGAGTTTTAAATTATGGCGATTGACATTGATCCTTCCGAGTTTAGATCAAAAGAAGATATTAGAAATTCGGAAAGTACTATGGATAAAGCATATGAATATTCTAAAAGAATTAATTCAAGATCTAATATGGCGAAGTCTTCATTTACTGAAAGCGCTATGCGTTCAAGAGAAAAAACTCAAAGAGAAATAAGCTCAGTTTCGAAAATGGCAATGTCAAGTATCGCTATGGTTTCTAAGAGCGCTATGGTAGGAATGAAAAACACTGTTGTGTCAGCTACAAAAATGACAGGAAGTGTTTTAGCTGATTTTAGTAAAAAAATATCTGAAGATATGAATGTAAATAAAGGAAATCTTGTTGCCGGGTCTTTAAGTAAAATAAGTCCAGTGATTGGATATTTTGTTGGGAAAATGGTTGAGACACCAGCCTTTCAAAATATATTTTCAAAAATGAAGGAAAAGATTTCTGGAGCCGCTAGCCGAGTTAGAAACTCTTTTAGAAAGAGAGGTGGAAGAAAATTAATTTATGCGGCACGTCTTGCGCAACGTCCAAAAGGATCGGTCTCCCAATATGTTCAACAGACTCAAGGAGATACAGAATTTGAGCAGTCTAGCTTATTAGTTTCTATTTTACAAGAATTAAAAACAATTCGACAATACACATATAAATCTTATATATTTCAAAAAGCTAGCACTGAAGCTAAAATGAATGAAAAAGGCTCTAAGGGAAAATTATCTAAAAAGACAATAGAGATTGCAAGAGGTGAGGAAAATATTCCCCATCTTTCAAAAGGTGGTTTTATTACAAAATCCGGTCTTGCTAGAGTGCACGCCGGAGAAGTTGTGATGTCTGCAAACCAGATGGTTGAAAAGTTTGATGAAATTAGTAAAACCTTAAAAGAGTTAAAAACCGGAGAAGTCACAACAAAAAGAAGAAAAGATCAACATACATTTTTAGCCACAACAAAAAGACTTTTAAATGTTATGACGTTAAATGTTGCCGCAAATAGAAAATTAAATACATATATCAAAGATATGAAAAGAGATCAAAAAGAAGGATTTTTCAAAAGTACTTTTAGAGCTTTAAGTGAGTCATATAATGAACATACTGAGCCAGCTAATGTTCGTCAATTAAGAGCTCTTCTTGAAGTTAGGGACGCTATTGGAGCTAAGGTTGAGGGATTCAAAAAGTTTCAAACAAAAATGTTAGATGAACATCCATTTTATAGAAAAATGGTTCTTTTAACAAAATTAACTTCAAAACTTGTTTTTTCTCCAATATCAATATTTAAATGGTTGGTAAAAAAGAGAGGAAAATATTCTTCAGATTTACCAAAGTCGAAAAACTTTTTTGAAGTTCTTCCAGCTTTATTAGGAACCATTTATGAAGAAGCTATGTTTAGATTTGATAAGTTAATTGATATAATTCAAACTGGGCCAGATTGGATTAAAGGGTTTGGATTAGGTGGCAATAGTAACGGAAAGAAAAAACCAAAAGATTTTGGTGAATTTTTATGGAATGCAATTTTTGGACGAAAACTTGGTTTAGAAGGAAGAAGAATTGGGGTTCCAATAAATATAGGAAAATTTTTATTTAGAGATCTAACAAACACTGTAAATGATGTATTTAAACTTTTAGGAAAATCTAAATATTTTAAAAAGACATCTGAATTTCTTATGGCAGAAAGAGGATGGAATTTTAGAAGAAAGAAAATAGTAGAAAAAGAAACTCCAGTATCTTTGTTAAAAAAGTTATATGATTTCATAGTGGAAAAACAATTTAAAATATTTGAAGAAATTGGAACTGGAATAAAGGGTTTATTAAGCTGGATCAATGAAAGATTTAATGGCCCAATGGACATCAGAATTAATAAAGAATCCAATGGATATTCTGGTGTCATAATTCCTCCAGGGGTAACGACGGCGGTTATTCCCAAACCATCAACTGCAAAAAATATTCTTGGTGATTTATGGTTTATGGGAACTTCAGTGGTTGGATTATTTTTAGGACGGATTGTAAAGATTCCTTTTATTCAAAAGATTTTAAAATCCAAAACGTCAAAGAAAGTATCAAGTATTATTGATAAATTAGAGAAAAGATTAGATAAATTTAAATCAGGAGAGTTTTTTCAAAAATTAAAACATGGGGGAAAAGATTTCTTCAGTGGTCTATGGCATGTATTAATAGGAACTTCAGTTTTTGCTGGAATCTATCTTATAGGTAAAGGCATATGGAAATTCTTTAAAGGATGGGGAAATGCTTCGAATATTTTTCTAAAAGCAAAAGACAGATTAACCACTTTTGAAAAGATGTGGTCAGGATCAAATGAATTGATTAAAACTTTAACAGGAGGAATTCTTGACTTAAATAAAATTATAAAAGAATATAATACAATTATGAAAGAAAATAAAGAACATACAGATAAAGCTAATAAAGTATTTTCTGAAACCATAGGTAAAAATTCTTCTTCAAAAGTTCAGAAATTATTGAACAGTTTTGGAGAAGATGGACCCTCCCAATTTAATAAATTGTTTAATAGCGGTACGATAGTTAACGTAGGTGGAAAGAATATGTTTCCTTCTGAAATTGGATTTAAGCAAAGTAGACATGATAGAATAAAATTACAATTATCAGAAGCTCTAAAGATTCGTGAAAATATTATTGATTTATCAAAAGAAAGATTTAGTAAAAATATACATGATGGAATAAAGATCGGTGATTATAAATTAGAAAAAAATCTTTTAGAGAAATTTTTAGAAAATTCTTCAGAAGAAGCTAAGAAATTATTTGGCAATGATCCTTCAGGAATAGCTGAGTGGTCAAGATATTTATTAGATAATGAATTAGTCTATAAAGATAAAAGTGGAAAATACAAAACTATAGCTGAGACAATTTATTCTTATGATGAAGATTTAGAAATACAAAGGGCAAGAAATAGGGAAAAAAATAAAACTTCATATGAAAAAGAAGTTGATGGTTTGACAGAAAAAAGATCTAGAGAATTTTTAAATGATATTAGAAGAAAATGTAGCCAAGAAGCAGCGGCAATGATTGGGAATGACCCTTCAGTCGCGGATACAATATTTAGTACATTGGTTCAACATAAAACTATTGTATATGATCCAAAAGCTAACAAATTTGTAACCTCAGCCGAATATGCAATAGAAGAGGCAAAAAGAAAAGAAGAAAAAGATAAAAAAGAAGAGACTCTATTTAAGAAAGCAGTTTCTGGAGCGTCAGAAGGTTTTGAAGATTATAAAAAAATGATGTTTGATTGGATCGAAAATATTAAAAATGAATTATGGAGAAATAGAAACAATCAAGAAAATATTGTTAATTTGGTAACTCCAGATATGCTTTCAGAAAGAGCAAGGGTATGGGCTTTTTCTGGTCCGAATGTTTCAGAAAGAATAGGTAAAGCAATACGTGATGGACATTTAATTATGGGTAGTGATAGATATTACCATTTGCCATACGAGTTGGAAAATATGGATAATGGACAATTTAGCATTCCAAGTGAATCAAGATTGAATGAATTCTTTGAAAGTAATGCATATAAATCATTTACAAAAAGATTTAAGGATGAGAAAAGTAGAAAGATTGCAGACTTTCAAAGATATTATCAAATTTGGGAGAACAAGATTCCTCCCGGTATGAAAGAAACTATAGACAGACTGTCTACAAAATCTAAGGACGCATTAAAGGCTTATGAGAAAAATACTTTAATTCCATTTGGAAAAGAAATGAGCTACGATTATGATATCGCTTCAAAATTTCTTGATTGGGAAAAAACAGTCGACGCTTTAGAAGGGGCAACTAATAAAGTTTCTGACACGATAAAATCATCTTCAGAAAATATTAATAATGTTTTAGGCCCAAGAATTACAAGCATAAATACAAATAGCAAAACGAATGTCAATAATATAAATGGAGATAATCAAAGTTTATCAAAGTTAGATCCTTTTACCTCTTTAATTTCTCAAGGTCTTCTTTAAAAAGGAGTTTGAAAAATAAATGGCTATGGAAAATCTTGTTCAAGAAACCATTGATAAAATGAATGATGTTAAAGAATTACCTGAAGTTATAGGCATGCCACCCACTGGATATGTGAGTGATGCCCTATATAAAAACTCAACTCCAATAATGGAAATTTCTCCTAAAAAACCTCATTTCGTTTTAGGCGCTACGGTATTTAAGTTGGATGACGATTGGGGAACTTATACGAAAATATTAAATAATCATGGTTTTTCTATTAAAGGTAATAAATTAAAAGTGGCTTTCTTAGCTGATAATTTTCCAACAGATTCTTTTACAAATGAATATGGACAAAGTTATCTTCAAAGTTTAACTAATATTACAACAGATATGATTTCTGGAACGGCTCAAATGGCTGGATTTAGAGAGGGAAAGGATATATCTGCTTTAGCGAAAAGACTTATGCCAAAAGAAATAAAAGATGAATTTAATTCATATGGAAATAATTCTCCTATGAAAAATTCACTCTCTGCAATATTAAATAGTGCGGGAACATTGGTTATGGGCGGAAGAATGGATTTTCCAATAATTTGGAAAAATAGTTCATATACCCCTTCATACACAATTACAGTGAGATTATATAATCCAAATGTTTCAGATGAAGATTCTACAAAAAAATATATAACCGGGCCATTGGCGGCTCTTTTACTTTTAGGGATTCCACTTTCTTCTGATGGATTTATTTATTCTTGGCCTTTTTTACATAATATAAGCGTACCAGGAATATTTAGAATTCCCTATGCGTTTATAAGTAATATCACAGTGGTAAAAGGCGGCGATCAACAAATGATAGGCCATAATCAAAGATTAGGGTCAGTTGATGTTAGAATCGATTTTGGAAGTTTGTTTAATTCTATAATTGCAAATGAAGGCGGAACTGAAGATAAAAATAGGCCATCTTTAAAAAGTTATTTAGATAGTTTAGGTGGCTCTAAAGACGTATTATATGATACCCATATAGATTTAAGTACAAATAAATTAGTTCCTTTGAAAATTCAAAAAGAATCAGATTTTGAATTTGGCGTAGCCGCTGAACAGATAGATGAATTTTTAAGTGGGAGGGTTGACCCAAACAAAATCAAAGAATCAAAAACATTATTAGATAAAATGCTTGGAGTCGTTAGAATTGCTCAAGAAGGCGTTCCTGCGGTATTGAATGAACTTGACAGTGTGGTTAATAATGTGAACACTATTTTAGGAGCTTTTGGGATTCACTCTGAAGCTGCGGCAATGGTTACAGAATTTTTAGAAAATAGTTCTGATTATTTAGAAGCGTTAAGAGTTATGAATATTTTAGATAGAGTTCTTGTTGAGGCAAGAGAATTTATTAAAGATAATGTGGTAATAGATATGCTTACTGGAAATGTTTTGAAAGATGCTCCGAGTTTTTCTGAAGGAATACAAAATCAAGATCAAAATCAACAAAATATTTCCATAGGAAAATTTGTTTATCAAAAAATAAATGAGGTTATTTAAAACATAATGTATTTCGTAAAACCATTGTGATATAATAAGCTAAGAAATCAGAGATTAATTTTTTTGTTTGAATTCCAAGATTATCATACTCTTCTTTAAATCCTATATCTTCAATTAGGTTTAAAAGAAGAATATTTATCGATCCTCTAAAACTATTTATTTTAATAGATTTAGTTCCCATCAATTTTTTTACAAAAGGATAGAATTGATCTCCACATACCTCTTTTGTAGAGCTTAAGTCCTTTACAAATAATCTTAGAATATTATGAATTTTGTCAGAATATTTGATATCATTTAAATTATTAATTAACAAATTGGATAAAGAATAATTGATTTTGGTTAGTTTTTGTGCTTCGATTTGTGCTTTTTTATCTACGTATTTATAGATGGCAATTTTCTTAGTAATATTATTGATTAATTCAGATCCTTTCTCACCACCTTTTTCTTGATGTAAATTAATGTTTCCTTCTTCATCTTCATATTCAATTTGTGTTTTAATACCCATTCCGCTTTCAGAGGCTCTATAATATTCCTCAGCAAAACTTTTTAAACTTTGAGATATTCTATGTCTATATTCTGTAATAAATTCAGATATGCCTTCTGGATTTCCTTCAAGAATTTTTGAATTATATCTTTTAGCTAATTCTTTAGATAGATAATAAATTCCATTTCCAATACTTCCTTCTCTCACAAATAAATGTGTCCTATTTAAATGTTGAATCGCATATTTAAAATGTTCTTCTTTGCAAAACTTCATTTGTTTGTTTAAAATATTTGCATAGTTTCTTATTCCCATAAAAAGTAAAGTATATTGAAAAGAAATATAATCTTTATTTTTCAAAAAATAATACATTAAAATAATCAGAAAGTTTGTTATCGGATCTGTTTGTAGAGCCCATTTTGAAGCTGGAAGATCTTTATAAAAATCTTTCACAAATTTTTTTATATCATTTTCTGTTAAATTAGTTTCATGAAGAAGTTCAAAATAATATTTCTTAAGAGATGGATAATAACATGGCTCAGATAATTTAGCTAATTCTTTTCCTGTAATATTGACAATCAATTTTTTTAAAGAAGGATCGTTAATTTTTCCTTTTTTAATGACATCATCAATTGGCATGTTAAATTACCTTTATACTAATATTGCTAGCAGTGAAATAAATATATTCTGGGCCATATTTTAAAAGTTCATCTTGAGTGAATTCTTTTATATCAAAATTGAAAAATATACTTGTGACAGGTTTTATAATTCTGCAATGTTCAACCCCGTCAACATCTTGAACGGTATTTATTAATTCAGATTTAAATATTTTTGTATTGATTCCAAATCTGTCTTGATAGTTTTCTAAAATTGTTAAGGAAATATTATTGGCTAATTCTGTGGCAGTTCCCGTGTATGTTGAAGATTTATAAACCTCAATTTCTATTTCCAAGGGATTTGTTAAAATGGGATAAAACCATCCTGTTTCCGTATACACATATTTTCTATTTGAATTTAAAACCTCGACAATATCATCTGTAAATGGAATTATGTAAATCCATGTCATACTTGTTTCATCTGTACATTGAGCAATTTGCCCATCTTTATTTAGCCAATCTCCTACTCCATCTTTAACAATATATCTGTCGTTCAATGTGGGAAATGTTGGAGGGCTAGATCTAAAATCTATCACGGGTAATTTTGTTTGTTTATTATATGTCATCGAATATAAATTACCTGTCGTATTTGAAAATTTTAAATTTAGAAAATCAGTCAACATTTTATATTGAGAAAAATTGATTGTGTCTAAAAGATTTTGTAAAACTAGTAATTCAAAATCTCTTTGATTTATCGAATTATAATAAGATTTTTTAATAACTGGAATATCATAAATGGTTATAGCTGTTGAGTCTGTTGTTAAATTTGACATCATAAAATTATTTAAGTTTTTTCTAAAAGTAAATGTCGAAGAATATTTTGCAATATTTGATCCGCCTTTTGAGATATTAAAATAATATGTATTTTCTCCCTCAGGAATAATGGTATAATCTGAAAAGGTATAAGTAAAAGAACTTGTAGCATCATTTGTCATATTATAAGTTATGCCAGAATATGCGTTCTCTAAAGTACATTCTGTAAGATAAGAATCTAATTCATCCGATTTATAAGTTAATTGAAAAAGTGCAGAACTGCCAGATCTTTGAACTAAAAGATTATCTGCGGTAATATTATATGAAGATCCATAGCTTGTAATTAAAGATGGAATTTGTTGTATTTCATACATAATATAAGAATAAAGTGCCGAATAATTTATTGTGTCTAAATTCATATCAAATATTGTTAAATAATCTTCATCATCAAAATTGAATGTTGTTCCCCTTGGAATATAAGTGGTTGAGTCATCGACTGAGGCATATAAATTTCTTGTTGGAACAATTTCATTTAAAAAATTTAAAACTGTAAAAATTAGAATTTCATTATTCTTTATATCAGATCTTTTTAAAATTGGTAAAGACTTTATAATATTAGAATTATTTGAGACTTCAGAAACATGACTAAAATCACTCTCGGAAGAAAGTTTTCCTAATGTCGTCAAACCAGAAATTGCATTTCTTCTAACCTCGTCAATGGATTCTTGATCGACTCCATTGACTGCCGGAGAAGCGTTTAAAACTGTATAATTTACAATTTCATAACCTCCAGAATATAATGGAACATAAAGTCTTTCTCCAGATCTTAAAGCTCCTGCAATAATATTTCCATCATCTCCTTTTGTTTCCTGAACTGTCACTCTAATTTTACTTCCAGGGGCAGGTTGAATTCCGATTAAACCATTTCCAAAATATAATCTTATTCCAGTGGAAGTTCTTCTTTGGACAAATCCATAAGATAAATTTGACATTAAATAAAGGCTTGTAAATTCTTCATAAGTTGTCCATGAAGAACTTCCAGGAGATTGAACTTGAACTGTCAATCCAGCGGATTGATTAGTTAAGGGAATATCTAAAGTCACAAATTGATATATTTGAATATCTTGATCTAAGGAAAATTCTTGAACATTGCTCACAACTTGTTTTAAAGGTAAAACAAAACTTAAAGTATTTTCTGCTGTGTCTATATTATAGGGTAAATCGTATCTTTGATTTCCATTTTGTATTTTAATTGAAACTGTGGTATTATTTGTAATCGTAATTATGGTTATATAATATGTTGTAAAATAACAAGCATCTGATGTTGAGAATTTAAATCCAGAGGGAATTGTAATGGTCGCAGGCGATGAGGTAAAAGTCAATGGAATTGTTAAAAGTGCATTTGTCACAGCTGGTGTGGCATTTTGAGAATTGTATCCTAAAAAAGAAGAAAGATTTAAAATAGATTCTGGTAATTGAGCGCTTGTTAAAAAGAATTCTCTATATGTCGATAATTGATAAAATAATAAATTGCTTGTTAAGCTAGAAAGAACATTGATTAAAAAAGAAACAAAACTTGATTTGGCTAAATCAACATTTTCCAATTCAAGATAGGATTGCATATAAGAAATAATTTGGTTTCGTATTTGTTCTCTTGATGCATAAACTTTATTAGAAATTTCGTTGGCCATTTGTTCCTCTTTTAAAGAAAATAGAAACCACTATTGTTATCAAATTTTGAAATCAAATTGTCTTTGAGTGATTCATTTTTTAATAAAAGTTTTGTTAAAAAAGTCGCTTCATCTACAGTATGAATAGTTTTATCATATTCATAAAAGACATAATTATTTGTCACTTGTAAATCTAATTCTGAAGTGGTTCGACTTTGTTTTATATGAGCTTTTAAACTCCAAAACCTTTTATCTGTGTTTGCAGAAATTTGAGCTCCACTCACAATAAATAGAGGATAAATATTATTTGTCGGTCTCATAAAATCTTGTTCTAATTTGAACATATCTCCGGGATAGGGCGTTATTTCATAAGAATAAGGAATTACAATAGTCGTATCATTTTCTTTCACATATCCAACTTCCTGAGCATCAAAAATGGTTGTTATTTCTTCAATAAAATAAACTGGCAATAATAAATATTTATTAAATTTTTTCCCTGTTAAATTTCCTATGTCTTCATAAGAACCGCCCATCAAATATTCATTTTCCCATACCGTATTTGTTCGGTCAATATTATAATAATTAACTAAAAATGGTATGCCGTGTTTTCCATAATAATCATAAACTAAATTTTGATATTCATGAATATAATCTAAAACTCTATTATATTTTTGCATTTATGGTTCCTTGAGCAATAAATTTTTTATTGCAAGAGCTTTTGCCATTGAGGTTTTAACATTCATTTTAAAATCAAAATTGTATTGTCCAACCTCTTTAAGTTCTAATTTAAAATTTCCCTTCAAAAAGAACATGGTTATATTATATTCTTTTGAAAGTTTTTCTGAATATTCTAAACTAAATTTTTTTGGAAAATATTTTGTATTATCATTAGTTTTATAATATAAGGTTTTATCTTTCTCATTATATTCGAGAGAAATCTTTTCTAAAAAAATTGCATTAAATCCAAACTTATTTTGAATATTTTTTATTACTTTTTTGGGATAAGATTCATCTTTAATATTTTCAATTTTACCAGCAAGTAAATCTCCAGTCTCTATATCTTCAGCCATTATATTTAAATATAGATATTTCTTATTTGTAGGTAAAATAATAAAATGTGTATTTCCAGTGTGAGTTTTTTGAAAGATCCCTTTATAAGTTTTTACAATTAAATAATAGCCGAAATTCATTGTTTAACTTCCAATATTTGATTCTGTAAAAGGAACTGTGAAAGTTACATTCTTTTTATCATAATTAACATTTATAAAAACCACAAACCCTTTCTTTCCTGAAATCCTTTTTACATCAAGATTTCTAATATCGGCTCTATCATCAATAGAAAAAAGTCTTTCTTTGACTTCATTTAAAATATCTTGTCTCGTTCCCTCATCAAAGGGTTGAAACAATAAATCATAAATTTTACTGCCATAAGTTGGATCATCAATATAGGTTCCCAATCTTGTCGTAAGAATATTCTTCCATGAATTTATAATTACATCGATATCATAAATTTTTTGAAAATCTCCTTGGGAACCTATATTGGATGTAAAGTCTATAAGTTTATTATTTGAGCCGATTGATGATTTATTAAATCTATCTAAAAAATTCATTTTCTTTTTCCAAAATTTGACATGCTAGCAAGGCTTTTCATTTTCTCTTCCTCCAATTTTGATTTCCATTTCAAATATGTAGTGAACCTTGCTACGGGCATTTCTAAAATATCTTCATAGGATTGTTTAGACAATTCCATACAAGTATAAATATTTTCATCAAGAACTTTTTTATAAGTTTCTTGATCTAAATCAGATAAATACCATACGAAAAAAGTTTTCCACAAGATCAATGCCAACGATTTGGCTATGGCCACAGTGAGCACAAAATGTTTTCATCTTTAAGTCAATTCCATATTTTCCAAAAGTTTCATTATATTTTTCAGTTATAAAATTTTTATCCTTAGGAATAAGTTCTTTAAATGCATCTAAAATATCAGTTTTATCTTTAAAAATAATTTGATCTGAGGTAACATTATTTTCTTCTTCAATACTTTCAATAGGAAGAATTTTATTTAAAGTGTCTAAATTAGATGTTCCTAAATCTTTCAACCCTTTTAATTCATCTTCTAAAGTAGGCTGTTTTAAAACAACCCATACCCCATTATATTCAGGAAGATTAAAACGAACTCTTTTTGTAAGAATGTCATTGTCTGGATATGGAGTCACATTGAAAGTGGAAGAAGCCTTAATCGTAACTGGGAATTCTTTTGAACAACTTGCACATTTTACATCATAGTTTCTAATTTCTTCGTAGCTAACATGATACAAACCATAAAGAAGAGCGTCTCTATCTTTTATCGTTAAACTTTGAAGAAAAGATTTAAAATCTGTGATCGATTCTGGCTTTTGATCAATCGAATCAAAAATACATTGATTTAAATGTTCCGTAACTTTTGATGGGGTTAGCAAACTTGCCTTGAGTCTTTCTTCTTCTCTAACGGTAAGACTTCTTAATTTAAACGACAATTTAGTCTGAGGGGTGATGACTTCATAAACAGGCTTTTTCGCAGTTCTAAATCCAGTAAACATCCTTATCTCCTTTTCATTTGTAATGATGTGAAAGACGGCTCCCAAAAGAATCTTTTATATTTGTTCTTTAGGGAGCCAGGGTTTGTATATTTTTAAAAACTTATTTTTTAAGCTTTTGTAATTTGGTCATTTAATTTTTGAATTCTCGCTTTAATTCCTTCAGTGCACTTTTGTGGATTAGAAGAATTTCTACAAGCTGACATCGAAGAATTCAAACCGGCAATTTGTTTTCTTAAAGCATCTTGCTTAAACTTTCTCATACAAGCGGCTTTATCTGGAGCGCCAGAACATTGTTTCGCTGCAGCAGAAAAATAATTCTTATAAATTTTTGCCGCGCCATAACCAAGGAGGGCTGCCAATGCCAAACCACCAACAGCCTTACCTACTGGAGTTGTAGCAAATTTATTGACAGCGCCAATTCCCTTTTCAGCAGCGGCTTTTCCAGCTGCAAGAGCGTTAGTCCCAGATGTTTTCGCTTGCTGTACTCCTTGTTGAACATTTCCCTTGATCTCTTGTCCTTTCTGCACACCCTTTTCTAACGCTTCTTTCCCCATAGCCATGCCTTTACGTTTTAACTCTCCAACTTTTCCAGCTTTCATAATAGCAGCCTTCTTCTTTAAAGCCTCATGCCTTTTTAATTCATCTCCAGTAAAGCCTTTATCATTTGGGCCTTTAAATATATTAGTGCTAAAATGGTCACTTAATTTTTCATTTAAAATATCTGTATGAGAATTCATAAAGAACTCAAGCAAAGGTTTAGCCGTTGAAAGTTGGGGATAAACTGGACCCACTTCAGATATAAAAGTATTTAAAGGTTCCTTACCAATCATTTCATAAAGAACATTATAAGAACCTAAAACTTGTTCCTTTAACAAACTAAATAAAGCCATCTCAGATTGAATATTATATTTTTCTTTAGGCATTTTATTTGTCATTAAAAGACTCATAATTTCATAATCAGAAGCTTCATTGATAAGAAAATCTTTCATGTTTTGTTTTGAGACTGCTTCAGCTAAAGTTTGACGAGCAATAGTCAAGAATAAAATTGAGTCAGAAAGTTTTACATTTTCTGTGATAATCATTGTTTTAAATCTCCTGATATAAAAATATTGTTTATCTTGCTAAATTAGCAATTTGTTTACTAAGTTTTGAAATTCTTTGTTGAATCAATGATTCACACTTTTCTGGATTATTAGATTTTTTACAAGAAGATAACGAGGAACGTAAACTATCCATTTGTTTCTTTATTGCGTCTTGTCTAAACTTTTTCATACAACCCGCTTTATCTGGAGAGTTTTTACAGGACTTAGCTGCTTGTGAAAAATATTTTTTATAAAGCTTAATTCCAGCAAAAGCGAGAAGAGTAGCAAGGGCTGCGCCTCCAAGATATTTTCCCATCGGTCCAGAGGCTAGAGCTTTAACAGAAGAAATGCCTTTTTCAGCAGATTCCTTTGCTTTTTTTCTTAAAATATCTTTATCAATTTTTATACCTTTTTGAAGAGCTTTATTTGATTGTGTTTGTTGATATAATTTTTTTGCAGTTTGAAATCCTGCCTCAGAGGATTTTTCAGCAGAATGCCCTGCAATGCCAGTGACTTCTCCAGCCTTTTTTCCCGCTTTAGAAATTCCTTCACCTGCTTTATTTAAAACTGTTCTAGCATTCCAATCTTTCCAGTCTTCGTTTAAACTATGAGAATTCATATAGAACTCAAGCAAAGGTTTAGCCGTGGAAAGATGAGGATAGACCGGGCCAATTTCCAGAATGAATTCCTTGAAAACTTTAGACCCCATCGCTTCCATTAAAACATCTGAAGAATTTAAAATCTGTTCTTTTAAAATACTAAATAATTGCATTTCCTTTTGAATATTATATTTTTCCTTAGGCATTTCATTTGTGACTAGAACAGACATAATTTCATAGTCTGAGGCTTCATTTATAATAAACTCAACAAGTTCTGTTTTGTTTTCCATTTTTGACTCATTAATATTATCAGCTAAAATACTTCTAGCTGTGGTCAGAAACAAAATAGAATCTGAAATCTTTACATTTTCTGTGATGATCATCTGGTTTATCTCCTACTATGTTTATTTAAAAGAATTATTTATTTTCTCTTTTGTTTTTCTATTGCATCAGTATGTCTTTTAATTATCTTATCAAAAGCGGTTTTGCATTTAGCGGGATTTTTCTGTTTTCCACAAGTTGCTTTACTTTTCTTTAATTCATTAATAATATCAGTATGAACTTTTATCCAATAATTTTTTATACAAGTTTTCTTATCTTTAGAATCTTTACATGCTTTCATTTCCATACTACGTCTTTTCCCAACCATGTGCCCTACAAAAGCCCCAACAAGAATAGGAATCGCCACTCCAGCATCAACAAACTCTCTAATATAAGTAATATTTTTGATCGGGCCTACCTCAAGAATCAATTTATTAGTTTCTTCCTTTCCTATCAAAAAAGAAAAAATATCATAATTTTCTAAAATACTTTCTTTGAAAATCGAAAATAATTCTTGTTCCTTTTGAATGTCATGTTTCTCTGATGGAATCTTTCCATTTATTAAAAGATTCATAATTTGATAATTACTGGCCTCCCTTAAAATAAAGTTTCTATTACTTTTTTCTTATATGATTCAGAAATTATATAACGCAAAGATCTTAGAAAATTTATAGATTCTTTAACATTGACATTTTCTGTGATGATCATATACATATCTCCTGCTTATGTTTAAGTAAAGCTGATTTAAATTTTGTTCTAAGAGTTATTTTTAATCATACTTTTGAATAGCATATCCAAATCCATGAGATCTATAAATTCCTTCATTTTCTTTATCGTAATTCATTTCAGCCTTCTTTTTACAAATCTCTGGATTTTTCATTATTTTATATTTCGAAAAAATTTGCAAATATTTTTTATCTAATTCGTTTAATGCTAATTGTAAAACTTCATATTTAATATCAAGCTTAGCCGCTTTAATTAAATCTTCAAATGTTTTTAATGAATAATGCCCCTTATAGCGTTTAGGCTCATCGGTCTCAGATAATTTTTTTTCTCTATTAAGGTAGCAATTTCTTTTTTTAAATTAGAAATTTTTTCTTTAATCTCATTATTTTTAATATCTAATTCATTTAATTTCTCTTGAAAAGTTTTTTCTTTTTTTCTTCCAAAAAATTCTTGGATTAAAGATTCACTAATTCTTGCCTTAGATATTTTTTCTTCAACGCCTTGAATTTTTTTATTTATAGAATCTTGACAACCCTTGGGATCTTTTGAATTTTTACAAGCAGATAATCCTTTTCTTAAATCATTGATTTGAGATCCAAGAGCTTGAATTTTAGCAAATTTCATACATTCAGCTTTATCATCAGAACCTTCACATTGTTTTGCAGCGGCGCTAAAATGATTTTGATATGCTCGAATTGCAGCATAGCCTAAAATAGCCGCCAATGTTGCCCCAGCCATAATTGGATGTCCTTGAACTAGACTTATCACTGGGCCAATTCCTTTGGCAGCAAGATCTTTTGCTTTTCCAATCAAAGCCCCAACGGCATTATAAAGAAGCATGCTTTTTGCGACATTGGCCGCTTCCCCGCCTATTTCCTTAGCTTGAGAAGTTTGTTGAGGCTCAGGAGACGGTTCAGAAGTTGGCTCCATTGAAGAATCATCAGGCCCTTGGGTTTGTGGACCTTTTATACCTTTTTTCTTTTTTGGAGCCTCAAGAAGAAAAGATTCAAAAATATTTTCAGGAGTTTTATCAAACAAAGATAAAGGAGAAACATTGAATAAAATATTATTAAATGTTTCATGTCCTATATGCTCAACAAGTAAATCACAATTTTGAACCATCTGTTCTTTTAAAATACTATACAACGCAGTTTCTTTTAAAAGATTTGAAGATTCTTTAGGAATTTTATTTAAAAGTAAAATATTCATTATTTCATAATCAGTGGCTTCCTTCAAAATAAAATTCTTAAGATCTTTTTTATTTTGAATATTTGATTCAGTAACATAATCGCAAAGAACCGACCTTGTCACAAAAGAAAATAATGCAGAATCAAAAAGTTTTGGAGATTCTGTGATAATCATAATTTTATCCTCATTACACACCAGCTTGCTTGGGGCCATAATTTTTGATGACAGAAATCTGAGCGGCTCTTTGATCAGCAAATTCTTGACATTTTGTTTTTACCCAAGACTCTTGCCATGGCGTATCAATATGAAAGTCGATATCTATATCCAGTCTACCCACGGTATCAATATCAGAACCAAAAAGATCTTGAGGATCCTTCGTAGGATAAACGCCATCATAGCACGCGGCAAATTCAACAGTTTTCGCATCAGGAGCGGTTGTCCAGTAATATAAAAGACCAGAAAAAGTTCTTTTTGAATATCCGGTCAAACTCGCTGTTTCTTGTAAGTTAGACGCACCGAATCGATAGTCACGAATCATCTTAAACCACTCATGAATAATTCTAAAAACGGGAATGCCGTTCATTTCAACAAATCTTAAAGTCACCACATTTCCATAATCAATGTTGGAAGGCACACCCGATTTGATGCCACCGAGACCTGTATAATCCTGGCTATTCAATGTTCCGCCGGGAGGGGTCACGGAAATACATGTACCCGCTAAAATTTTTCTAACCTCATTATTACTGGAAATATCATATGGGTTGACTCTAGATTCCAAAGCAGCGGGAAGCTTTGCAAATTGAATTCCAAATAAACCAGTTAAATAAGGATCAGCCGTGCCGACAGTCGTACCACCGAAGGTACGTCTTAATTGATCCTGTTCCAAAATACTAAAAGATGTCTTCATATTTAAAACCCTCCAACTTTTGTCTCTTTTTGAGTCATCATTTGTTTTACGATCCCAATTACATTTTTCCAATTGTCAAAATTGATAGCTTTATCATCAATGTACGCAAACGCTGGCATTTTATCAGCGGTAACTAAATCAAAGGGTATCTCATTTTTTCTTAACCAATCTTCAACGTTTCTAATCATTTTTTCTTTTTCGTCTTTATGAACTTCTGACGCTCTTGCCGTGAAAATAATAATATTAAAATATTTTTTCAAAAAGGTCAATGATTCTTTTGCTCCATCAATGACAAACCCATAAATATATCCATTCTGCCATCCTTCATGATAGGAATGAATGACTTTATCAAAATCAATTAATATGTTATCCATTTTTTGTTCTAAAAAAGATTCGAATCTAACGTTTCTTTTTAAAGGAGAATCTATGGCAAAAGCACCCACAGATTCTTCAATGTCTTTTGGAACTTTTTTAAATACAATATGTTCAATACAATCCTTTTGGCTTAATTCATTTTTTTGATCATTTGTTAAATCATTATAAAAAACATATTGTCTTATGGATTGAAGTCTTTTGATCGATAAAATTTTAATATGATCTCCCCACGGAGTTGCGTAAATATTTCCCATTTTATATTTACCCCATTCAGATTTTATTCTAATTGTATGGCTGACTTTATTTTGATCGAGTCGATCTTTTATACTTTTATATTCATCCTCAGGAAAATCAATTTTTTCCATTATTTTAAAGATCCTTACTTATAGATATTTAAACCCTTAATTTTTCTTAGATTCAATTCTTAAAAAGAAATTTATATTTTGTTCTATAAAAGATACAAGTTTAGAATTATAAACTATATATATTAATAAATGAGTTAAGGTTTTATTTTTTTTATTTAGAATCTTAAAGAATTATATAGAATGAAAATCCATATGTTCATAGGAGAGAAAATATGAAATGCCTATGCATCGATTGTATTTTAAAAAATCAATGTTTAGAATGCTGCAAAGAAATTGTAGATAAAATGTTTAAACCATATCTTAAGGAGATAGATTTTTTTAAAAATGTTGATAGTTCAAAATGTATTTATTGTGAAGAAAAACTTTTATTTGAAACAGGAGATTATATCCCAGTCAGATTTTGTAAAACATGTGGATTAAGAATAATTTATTTTTCAGATATATTTTTTCTGGATGAAAAAAATAATAATATTTTGCTATCGTTGGAATTTTATATTAATAAATTATTGGTCTTAAGAAACCACCCAAAAGATTTTATGTCAGAAGGAATTATCTTAAGGACTGGAAAATCTCCTTGAAAAATAGATTTGAGAGATTCCCTTGTTTAGATTGCATTTTAATTGGTTATTGTCAAGAATCATGTGCTTCATCATTACAATATATTTTTAAAAATCAAAAAACTATTTTTGATCTGATTAATCAAAAAGAATTTTTACATTGTTTTTGTTGTGGAAAATATTTATATGATGGCAAATATAAAGTTTATAATGCCTCTCCTCATATAATACGTGAAACTTGTGAATATTGTTCATCTATTCTTTTGATTAATCATAAAATCTCAATTGAAATATTTTTTAAACAAATTCAGACATATATATCTTTTTCAAAAATAGCTATAAATATTTTACATAATAGATCATTTAATTTTATACCTTTAGATACAAAGGAGAAGACGCCTTGATTGATCTCTGCGAAAAATGTATTTTAACTTTTACCTGCGTGAAGCCATGTGAAGAGATCATAAAAAATATGAATTTTCAACATTTTAAGGGTGTAACGCTTTTTCCTCCCGTTTGTTTATTTTGTGGAAAAGTGTTTGAAGGGAATTTTTTTGATTTAAAATGTAAAAATTGTAATATAATATATTCATCAACTTTTCGTTGGAAATGTTTTTCATTATCTTATGCAGAAAGCATAAAGCCAAAATTTATTTTTGATTATGATAATTTTTCTTCAAATCGTATGCATTTTATAATATTTCGAGTAAATGTTTCTCATCGGTTTTTAAAAACAGATCAAAACTTGACTAGGTTGATCCATGATAAAAAAGATAAAGGACTTATTTTATATGTTAATTTGTGATAATTGTATTTTATGTTTTACATGTATGAAACCATGCGATGAAATTATTAAAGAAATAGATTTCTCAATAATTATAAATGATTATAGTATTAATAAATATCGAAAACGACCAGAGCATTGTGTATTTTGTAAAAACAAATTAACAGGAAAAACTGAAAAATCTAATAATCTTTTTATTTGTGAAGGGTGTAAATTAAGATATATAGGTGTTTCTAGAGTTGAATGTTTTGCAATAATATCAAAAAATAAAAATTTATTTATTTTTGATTTTATAAAAGCTAATAGAAACAGTACTTTATTTACAGTTTTTAAATTCACTACCTATTTTAAAGACTCGTTATATAATATATCTTATTTAATAAGCCTAAATCGAGAAAATCAGGTGAAATTAGATGTTTCTTTGTAATAATTGCATTCTAAAAAATTCATGTGATTTAGTTTGTATTGATTTTGTTCACACAATAAAAAATATACAAAATTTAATAAGATTAGAAAAATGTATTTTTTGTGAAAAATATTTAGTCGCTAATCAATGTGGGAATTGTAATATTACTTTTCAAATGATAAGTCATAGAAACGATTGTTTTTTATTAATTGAAAAAGATTCAAATTTTAATTTCATTTTTGATGTTTTTATTTCTAAACGAATTTATAGTTTTTTTAATATTTATAGATTTAACAGATATAAACATCCAGACACTTATAATATTTTAATTCTTCATAAATATCATTATGTCAATATAACTTAAAGGAGGAAGAATGAAAATTTGTTGTATAGAATGTATTTTAAAAAAGACATGTGAAACCCCGTGTAAAAATCTAATTAAAATGATTAACTTCAAAGAATTAATTGATAATAATAGTTATAAAGACACAATATTAAATAATTGTGTATTTTGTGGAGAAGAATTATTAAACAAAAGAGAAGAACACTTGTTTCCTAATTGTTTATATTCTTGTGGAATTTGTGACGTTCAATATTTATACACTCCTAATTATAAGTTTTTTGCAATTCTTATTAAAAATGAAAAACAAATTTTAATTGATTATTTTCATACAGAACATTTAAATGTTAGAATATTTAGAATGGATATTGTGAGGCAGTTTCATATATGTTCAGAAGATTTTTCTAGGTATAGAGACGATAAGCTTCACAATGGGGTGGTAAGGCTTGTACTTCCTTGATTGATTTTTGGATTACAATAATTGGGGTATCAATGGCTTTTTCTGGGGTTCCACAAATTATCAAATTGTATCAAAGAAAAAGAAGTGATGATATTTCGATATCATTATGGCTCATTGTTATTCATGGACAAATATGGTGGATAATTTATGGGTTCAAAATTTCAAACAATCCAATGATAATTTCAAATATTTTTTGTATCATAATAAATTTATGGATTTTAATATTGATATTTCAATATAGAAGGAGAAAGAAGAAATGAAAAATATAATCATACTCGGAGTCCGTTCAGCTGGAATACAAATTGCAGATGCAATTATAGGCGGCGCAAGCATTTATAGAGAACATACTTTTTATACAAATTTTGTGAAATCAGAACATAAAATTTTGGGATTTTTAGATGATAATTTTCCAATTGGATCTGTTTTTTTAGGAATTCCAGTTCTTGAATCTTTTAATGATATTCAGAGACGTATAGATGACGGTTGCCTTTTTGCTTTTTCTTTGTTAAAAGTTAACGATATGAAAAGTCGAATTAATTTGATTAAAAAAATGAACATTCCTGACAAACAAATTTTATCTGTTATTCATCATTCTGTGTCAATGCCTAAAAATTATATTTTAGAGAAAGGAATTTTTATTGGGCCAAATGTCACTATTAGTCCAATGGTTAGAATAGGAGAATTTTCCACAATTATAGCTGGGTCACATATTGGTGGGCAAAGTATCATTAAAGATTTTGTTTATATTGGTGCCAATTCAACAATTTGCGGAGATTGTGTTATAGAGAAAGGAACTTATATTGGACCCGGATCAACCATATCAAATAATCTATGCATTTCAAAGTTTTCAACCATAGGAATTGGATCAGTTTTATTGGAAAGTACAAAACCAGATTCAACTTATTTTGGAAATCCCGCACGTTTAAGGAGATAAAAACATGGGAGAATTTTGTGTAATTGAGAATAAGGTTTTTATTGGTGATAATGTTCTAATTGGAAATATGGTTGTATTAAAATCAGGAACTCATATTAGATCAAATTCGATTATAGGAGATGGGGTAAAAACTACCGGGTCTTGTTTTATTGGAAAAAACGTAAATATAAGGCCTAACGCAATTATATCTAAAAATGTTATCATTGAAGATAATTGTTTTATCGGCCCAGGGGTTATATTTAATCATACTAAATATATTGGGTCTGATGAAGAAGAGAAAATAACTATCATTCATAAAAATTGTATTATAGGGTCTGGCTGTATTATTTTAGCTGGAATTGAAATTGTTGAAAATACAATTATAGGGGCTGGGTCTTTAGTTTCTAAAAACATAATAAAACCAGGCCTTTATTATGGTTCACCAGCTCGATTTATAAAAGAAATAATTTATAAATGATTTGTAATACTTGCATTTTAAATAATTTTTGTAATTTATCATGTCAAAAAATAATTGACCCTTTTCTTAAAAATAAAAACCGGTTCTTTAAAAATCAAGATTTTTCTAATTGCTTATTTTGTGGGGATACTTTAATTAATTTATATTGTATGAACTGAAATTTAATGTATATGAGTTTGCATCCTCTATATTATCTGATTTTAAATAAAAAATATAATTTTTTAATCTCAATAAATAAAAATACAAAACAAATAAGAATTAATAAAGGGGTTATTTATAAAAATGAAATAAAAAATGACGATTGCACTGTGATAATTTAATTGTTTTGTTTGAATTGTATTTTGATAAGTGCATGTGACCGAATATGTGATCAAACTCGAAACTATATTAGAGAAAATCGAAAACTATTTTCAACAGATGATAATTTAATATCTATAGAAAAATGTTTATTTTGTAATATTGAATTAGATAGATTACAAAACGTCCCTGGAGGAAAATGCCCCAAATGTGCCACTACTTTTATGAATATATTTTATGGTTTTAGCCTGGTTGTCAATTTACCAAAAAGTAGATTTTTAATTTATTTGACAAAAGAATATTGGTATTTTAAAACCAGTGAATATACGTCTCAGTATGATATCTCAATTGTTTCTCCCTTGTGATACTAATTGTATTTTAAAAAATAATTGTTATCAAATTTGTGTGATAACAAAAAATTATTTTGAAGAAAATAAACAGGAAATTATAAATATGATCAATATTGTAAAAATAAATGAACAATGTATATTTTGTAAAGAGAAATTATTAAAAAGTAATCCATCTGTTTTTAAAAAAACCTGCCCTAAATGTAATACGGCATTTGGATCAATGGTAGGGTGTTTTGAATTTCGTTTATTCAACCACAAATTTATATTTGACATTCAGATATCTGAAACACATTTGGTAATTTCAAAGAATTATAAATATTTTTATTTAAATGGAAAAGTTAAGGATATGATAAGATATGATTCCTCCTTGTCAAGAATGTATTTTAGGAAATAGTTGTTACCAAATTTGTTCATTGACTGAAAAATATTTTGAAGAAAACAAAACCACACTTTCAAAAAATTTAATTTTATTAGGAAAAAATAAATGCATATTTTGTGAAAAATTACTTAAGGATTTTAAGGAGTATGAAAGATTAAAAATTTGTCCAAACTGTAATACAATATTTATATTAACTTGGTGCATAAAATTTTTATTACCTGGACATAGATTTTTATTTTCCATTGATCAAAGATCTAAAATTATTAGTATTAGCAAAAATTGGATGAGTTTTTATTCAGATGAAACTGCATGGAATTATCCTGCTTTTATAAGAATACATCTAGAATGACAAAACAATGTCTAAATTGTATTTTAAAAAATAATTGTCATTTTCCTTGTTATAATATTCTTCAAAATTTTAAAGAAAAAAGAAAGTATATTTTATATAATATAAAAACAAATAAAAACATTTGTATAAATTGTGGGGAAACTCTATCTAAAACATCCCTTAATTGTAATGACATACTTTTTCATAAAAAATGTTCTAGATGCAATCTTTCATATACATTTAATATATTTTTAACCATGGGAAAAATTTATATTAAAACTCCGTATGAAATAATTCTTTTAATAGTATTCTTTGATAAGATATATTTGAATTTAGGAGAACGAACTTCAAAATATAAAATATTTAAACCTCAAGATGAAAGAGAGATTTCGTTATGATATTTCCATGTTCCGATTGTATATGCAAAATAATTTGTGAAAAAAATTGTTATAGAATAGAAGAAATTTCTAAAAAATTATCTTTAGAAAAAATTAGAAGTGTTCTTGTTGGAGAAAGAATATGTATGAATTGTGGAAGATTATTAATGATAAATAAACAATCAAATATTCTAAGTTTTAAATGTGATTTTTGTAATTTGAAATTTAACATAGGGGTTGAGAGTTGCTCAGAAAGTTTTGTTGTAATTGAAGAAAACGAAGAATTATATTGGATAGTGAAAAGAAATTTTAATATAGGTTTTAAAAGAGTGAAAAATGTTACAAATAGTTATATTCCAGTTGAACTAAATGAAACAGTACATAAAAATGTTTTTTTGTAATAATTGCATTTTAAACCGTACATGTTTTGAATTTTGTGAAAGAATTGTCAAAGAAGAATTTGAACCGAGAAAATTAAAAATGAATCAATTATTAAATGAGAAACCCAGATACTGTATTTTTTGTGATCTAGAAATTCCATTGGGAATTATCATTTCTTATAATTGTAAGTGTGGAGTCAAATATAATTTTAATTTAGTCTGTGACTGGGCATTTTCTTTTTGTATTGGTAATTGTGAAATTAAAGTTTTTAATATTGGCAATGTATTGTACTTTAAAAAAATTATTGATCAAGAAAATATTTCTTTCAAAGAGAAATTGCTGTTCATATATGAATAATAATATTTTAACTTTTTGTAATAATTGCATTTTAAAAAATGTTTGTATTCCTATTTGCTTAGAATATAAAAATAAACTTATAGAAATGAAAAATAATTTTGAAAAAGATTTTAAATTATACAAACATATAGAACAATGTTTAATTTGTGGTGAAAGAGTTATAAAAATAAAAATAGATAGGTTAAATATGTGGTATAAGTGTCCAAATTGTAACCAGTTATATTATAGTTTTTTAGATTATATTTGTTTTAAAAAAGAAGATTACAAAATTGAGATTAGTACTATAATGGTTTATTTAATAGTATCAAAAAATGATAAACAAATATTTCATTTGACACATGGAAAAGAATATGTTCTCTAAAAACTTTTTAGAAATTTGCGGCAAATGTATTTTAAAAAGAATATGTTTTAACATTTGCAAAGAATATGAAAATGAGATTAAAAAAATTAAAAATAATTTTATAAGAAATTATACTTTATCTAAGAGAGTGACAAAATGTTTGTTATGTGATAACAATTTACAAATGGCAGATTCTGGTATTTATCTAAAAAGTAAACTTAATTATAAATGTTGCGTTTGCGGGCAAAAATATTATATTTTCGTAGATTATGTTCGCCTTATAATAAGTGAAAATTTCTTAATAGAAATTTGCATGGATTTAAACCATTTTCAATTACATAAAAATGGTATGCGTCTTTATTCTTCAAAGGTCATTGAACAAGATGTCTAACTATATTTTTGATAAAAACAAAATTTTAAAAAATATAAAAATTGATGGAAGAACATATTGTTCTATTTGTATTTTAAAAAATATATGTTTTTATCCTTGTCATAGAATCATGGATGAATTGATAATTTATAAAATAAAAGAAATACTTTATGTTTTAAAACAACCTATTATGATCAATTGTATTTATTGTGATTCAAAATTAGAACAAGCTCCAAATAATTCTGTAAAAATATGTAAAAATTGTAATATATATTTTAACTATAATGGAAGAGGTTACGTTATACAATTATTTCTTGATAGAAAAACAGAATTTTTTATCGATGACTCCTTTAAAAAATTAACAGTTACAAAAGTTTTTAATTCAACTGAAATTCTTCCCGGCGTTAGTATAAAGTTGCCTAATGATTTGTGTTAATTGTATTTTAGGTTTTAATTGCAATGAAATATGTATTAATCTTTTTGAAGAGATAACTAAAAATAAAAACAGAATTTTAAATTTTTTAAACAATGAAATAAATAAATGTATATTTTGTAATTCCCAGTTAAAAATATATATGGGGCGTTCCAAATGTCTAAAATGTTCAATTCATTATTTTATCACAAATCGAAGAATACATATTAAAGATAATAATAATAATGATTTAACAATGCTTATTTATAAAACGAAATATATTTTTAGCAGAAATTTTGTTTCCTCAAAGATATTTATAGAAAATTTTTAATCTTTAGTAATGTGATTTAAAAAGGAAAGGAATCGTTCATGAAAGCTATGGTTAAAACGATATCTTTATTCATATTTTTATTAATCTTCACAAGTTCTAATTGTTTAGCAAATAATGGCCCATATGATTTTCTTCCAGGAATCTTTGAAGGAAAAATAATAGGGTTTAAAAATCTTCCTGAACTTGATTCAATTTATTCAGATTATTTTAATTTTATCATTTCAGAAAAAGATTTATTAAAGAGATTGATTGAAGCAAAGTGTGAACCAGAAATAATTTCTTTCACAAGAAAACGTCCTGACATATCGTTATATTTAATACATATGAGAATTTTAATAAAATTGGGAGAAAATACAAAAGGCGTTTTACTTTTATATACAATGAAAATAATTAAAGATCCAAAAGCACAATATGCCAGAAACCGAGGAGAATATATTCTTGAAGATATGTACTACAAAAATAATTTGGTTCCGTACTATCTTTATTATTATTTTAAAGAACCTGAAAATTTAAAAAGGGAAACTGAAACTACATTTCATAATGTTAGAAAAAATCATTTTGAGAAAAGATAAATTCACAACTAAAATGCTCCTTAAGAATTTGACGTTCGCACTTAAGGAGCTTGGAGAGATTAAAACTTATGATATGTGATAACTGCATTTTAACAAGAATATGTAATTTTCCATGTGATGATTCAAAAATTATTTTAAAAAAGTTGGCTTGGCATGTTAAGAGAAGATGGGAAATATTAAATAATATGAATTTTGAACCGTGTTTATTTTGTGATGGAATTTGTGAGAACATACCTTTAATAGATGGCTCTTTTGCACTCCCAAAAAGGTGCAAAAAATGTAAAACTGTATTTTTATATGAAAATAGATATGAATTTTCTCGATATTATATATTTCTTATAAAACCCTTAAATTCAACGTATTTATTTTTTGTTGAGGTAGCGGCACACAAGAAAAATATTTATTTATCAAAAGATTTTTATATAAAAAATGATCAATTTAAAAGAATAGTTGAAAAATGATTTGTATTGATTGTATTATTTCTAAAGAATGCAATGCTCCTTGTATTTTTATAATTGATTTCGTTAAAAAATCTAAAAAACAAATCTGGAGTATTAATAAAACTTTAAAATGTATTTTTTGCGAAGTGAAATTAAAACGTGTTCAAAACTACCCACATTCATTTAAATGTCCCAATTGTAAAATTTTATATTATTTTCTTCTTGATAGAATTTTTTTAATTATAGAAGGTCAAAAATATAATTTATTTTTCATATTTAATTATCCTAGTTTTCCTAATGGAAAAATTACCTTAGGAAAAAATTATAATTCCGAAAGTGGAAAATTAGATTTTTCTTTGCCTCAATATGAAATATAATATGAAAGGAAAGATATGATATGTGATCATTGTATTTTAGAAAAATGTTGTAATACAGCGTGTTTAAATTTAATTCAAATAGTAAAAAACAAGAAAGATCAAATCTAAGAACTTTTATCAGTTCATCATTCTGATGCTAAATGGATAGGAAATTTAGAACCCATTAAATGTATTTTTTGTGATGATATTCTAAAGAAAAAGAAAAATATATCTTCTGATAGATTTTCCTTAATAAATGGGGCTCCTAAATTTCATTGTGAAAAAGAAAATTTAATTTATATGTTTTCCAATTTTTCAAATTTAATGATTATTCAATTGGTTGATAGGAGACATATTTTTGAGATAGAAAAATACTATATTTGTATGCATAAAAATTCTAAAGATAATGATTTTGATAATATAATTATTCGTGATTATGGGATCTCACTTTGATTTGTAGCCATTGTATTTTAACAAAAACTTGTGACTCACAATGTGACGATTGTATAAAAATCTTCAACCCCATAACTTTAAACTTAATGAAAGAATGGAAACAAATTGTTAAAAATGATAAATTTTTTATAAATCATGATCGATTTACCAGATGCTTATTTTGTAATGAGCCTTTAAAAGACATAGACTATAAACATTCTATATCAAGAAAATGTTAGGGAGGAATAAAACAAAATGAAACTACTTTGTGTTGATTGTATTTTAAAACCACAATGTAAAGAACTTTGTACAAATATTATAAATAGTTTTAAAACTTTTTCATGGGATAGAATAATAAAAAATTGTTTAAATTGTGGGTGTAAAACTATTAATAAGGAAAGAGATAATTATTATTGTGAAAAATGTAATATCATATATAGGACTTTTATTAGTAGTTTAATTATTGAATTTAAGAAAAATAATGGAATTGGAGTTCAGTTAGCTACCAGACGAATTGGGTTTGTGAAAAAGAATGTAATATGGACATTTAGTTCATCTCCTATAGAAATTAATTAAATCTAAATACTAAAAAATAGCAATAAAATCTTTTGTACAGGAGGGGTTTTAAAATATGTATTTTTTCACTTCTGATGAACATTATGGCCATAGAAAAATAATTAAATTATGTAATCGACCATTTAAAAATATAACAGAGATGGATAATAAATTGATTCAAAATAATAATGAAATTGTTAAAGAGAATGATATTGTTATTCATGCTGGAGATTTTTCTTTGTTAAAAACCGATGTTCAAGATTATATAAATTCTTTAAAAGGAAAACATATTTTTTTAAAAGGCAGTCATGATTATTGGATGAAACTTAATAAAAAATTTTATCATGAAATATTTGAATTAAAATATGAAAAAGAATATATTGTAATTTGCCATTACGCTATGTTAAGATGGCCTAGATCACATTATAATAGTTGGCTTTTATTTGGGCATTCACACGGAAGGATGAAACCCTATGGAAAAACATGGGATATAGGAGTGGATAATAATAATTTTTATCCGGTTTCTTTTGATCAAATTAAGGAAATAATGAAGAATCTTCCAAATAATGAAAATTTTAGGTTATGAAAGAACTCCATAATTTAAATAAAAATATTAACATATATTGTTTTGATTGTATTCTTAAAAATTATGCTCAGTGCGTTGATTGTATACTTTTAAAGAATGAATTTTATAAACTTAAAGATAATTTAATATTTTTAGAAAGAAAAAATAAAAAATGTTTATTTTGTGAAAAACCGACAAGATATATTTCAATAAGTGATTTTGAATGTACTCATTGTAAAATTTATTTTGTAGTTTCTAGAAAATATTTATACATTCGGTTTATGAATAAAAATATTAATTGAATATTTTCCATTTGAAGAATATATTTATAAAACTTATTTTAAAAGAGAAATTTCTAATATTCAAATTTTCGAATATGACTAATTTAAATTCTTTTCAAGTTCACTGTTTTGATTGCATTCTTAAAAATTATGCGTGTTGATTGTATACTTCTAAAAAATGAATTTGATAAATTTAAAAATAATTCAATGTCTTTAAAAAAAGAGATTTGTAATTGTTTAATATGTGGAAAACATACCGACAATATTATTACAAAACATGAATATTTATGTGTACATTGTAAAATTCAATATATAATGACTATAAATTATTTATGCATCAAATTAGTAAAATCTAATATTCTAATTGAATATTTTTTATCTCCTGATAGAACTTATAAATATTATTTTAAAAAACCTATGATTAGCCCTTTTTACCTTTTTAATTGATTAGTTCAGATTTTCTTCATATTCCTTGTTTTAATTGCATTCTTAAAAAATATCGATGTAAACAATGCATACTTCTAAAAGATGAATTTGACAATCTTAAGGATCATTCGATGTTTTTAAAACAAGAAATTAAGACATGTTTGTTTTGCGAAAAAGTCGTAACAGTTATTTCAAAACCTAATTTTGAATGCAAACATTGTAAAATTTATTATTTAGTATTTTCACACTATTTATATATTCGGTTTATAAAAGAAGAAATAGAATTTGAATATTATCATTCGACAAATGTTAGTATTAAAAGTTTTTCAATATTTGATTCTTGACTAATTTAAATTCTTTTCATGTGCCTTGTTTTGAATGCCTATTATTAAATATGCCGACTTGTTCTTCTTGCATTCTTTTACAAGAAGAATTTTTTAAAATTAAAATCCAAAATAATCCAATATTTTCAAATCAAGAAATTAAGACATGTTTATTTTGTAAATCAAACTTAAAAGCTAATTTATTTCATAGATACTGGTGTGAAAATTGTAGAGTAAGTTATATATGTACATTCAATTATTTATCTATATCTATTAAAAACATATATTTAGAATATCACACATTTGATACAGCTTATAAAATAAAACCTAAGATGGGGTTTCAGACTTGATTAATATTCCTTGTTTTGAATGTTTAATATTTAAAAATTCATATTGTGATAATTGTTTTCTTTTAAATGAATCGATTGCTAAACTTCAAACGCATTCAATATTTTCAGAGAATGAAAATAAAAAATGTTTGATCTGCGACTTAAAATTAATAAAACCTTCACCAAATAGATGGCTATGTTCTAACTGTAAAACAAAATACAGAATCACAGAATTGTATTTTTCTATTTTCACAAATTTTCGAAATGAATTCTGTCTTATAAAAAATTTTCATAGAAAAAGAAGCTGTAAATTTATTTTAAAAGAACAAGGCTATAGAAGAAAAAATTCTTTGAGAAGATCCATAAATATTATGTGATAGTTTTATAAAATTGACAAAAATCTAGATTTGAAGAGGAGAAAAAATGGGAGACAGAAAGAGGTTTTTTGAGGCAGGAAGACTCATAAGGTTTTATTTTCCAAAAGAAAAATTTAGGAATATTGCTGATATTGCTGGAGGAACTGGAAAATTACAAATAGTATTATCTGACTATAATATCACGACCTTTGATAAGAAAAGAAATAGAAGAAAAAGAGAAAAAAATATTAATTTTAAAAATACTTATTTTTCTGAGAAAGAAAATGATAATTTTGATTTATTGGTTGGAATTCACCCAGATGAAGCAACTGATATTATTTTAACAGAATCTTTAAAAAGAAGAATTCCATTCTTTATTATTCCCTGTTGCGTATTGCCAACCACAACTCAGTTTAATAATAAAAATAGAGATATAAAAAAATGGATAGAACATTTAATAAGAATCGCTGAGAATTCATCTTTCGAAGTTATTCAACGAAAATTGAACTTTAATGGAGCCAATATAGCTTTGATTGGAAAACCTAAAAATTAGTAGTTTTCTTTGTGAAGCATGTATTATACAAAATATTTGCAAAAATATATGTTCAGAAATGGAAAGAATTTTAAGTGTTTATAGAACCAAAATGGATCATTGTATTTTTTGTAAAAATAAATTTAGCTTTTATGAAAGGTATATATCTAAAAAATCATTTTGTCAAAACTGTGGGTTAGAATATTTTCAAACTAATTTTGGCACAATAATTAAATCTAAAAAAACAAAAGATAAGGGAATTATAATTTTTAATAAAGGAAGTTTTAGTACATATAATGAATAAATATGCTTTGTGATAATTGCATTCTTCAAAATATTTGTAATAATGAAATATGTTCTGAATTACATAACCGTTTAAAAACATTAAATTTTCAACAATTGATTAGACCCTATACCCCACATAAATCAAAATGTGTATTTTGCAATAATCTTATATTTACAGAACTTAAAAACAAATATAAAAATTTTGGACATTTACATAATAAAGGAGGAATCTCGATAAACAATTCTTTAATTACCAGATGTTCAACTTGTAATATAACTTATGTTTTTGAACCTTTTGTATGCTTTATATTGGAATCTGATTTATATTCAGGAATTTGTCTTCTTTATCATATGGAATATTTTTATAGATTTATTGCGAAGAAAAATGCTTTGTGATAATTGCATTCTTCAAAATATTTGTGAAAACCCTTGCATTGATATTTTAAAAACAATACAGATTGAAAAATGTAATGCGTTTTTTTGAATCAAAAATTTATTCATTTAGAAATTGTCGATGTATTTTTTGTAATTCTAGAATTGTTTATAACAATGTTATTAATATTGAATGTATTAATTGCAATCAAAAATATCAAATTGAGACAATAAGTATGTCTATATTTTCAAAAAATTTAAAATATTATTTTATGTACAGTTTTCTTTCTGAAAATTTATATAGGAGAGTTGTTCGATGATTTGTATTGAATGTATTTTGAAAGATCAATGTGATATGCCATGTGGGGATTTTTCTTTGAATTCATTAGAGGATAGTTATTGTCTAATATGTGGGGAAAAAACAATAGATTTTAAAAAGAGTATATTATGTTTTAAAATTCTTATCTGTTCAAATTGCAAAGCTGAATTTCATTTTTCTAATAATATGCATACGTTAATTATTTCTCATTTAAAAATGAAGTTTAAATTTTGTAGAACTAATTTTTTAAATCATATTCATAAGACTAAATATAAATTTAAGAACAATTATTATTTCTTTTTTGAAAATTTGAGATGAAAAATGGGACAGGGATTTAAAGAATCTCCCTGCCCCATTTTTTTGTAAATTTTTAAAAATATTATCTTGTGATAAAGAAATTTAAAGATATTTGCTCTGTGGTTGGCGTTGGAGCCAAGGTTACGTTAACATGAAATTTCTTTAATTTCTTTTCATAATCAGTCGCTGAAACCTCAATGGTATAACTGTCCAAACCTCTTTCCTGTTGAACGATAGATAAGAATTCAGAAATATCTGTTGCGACAGATGTCCAGGTTTGCTGATCGTTTTGCTCAAAAATATATCCAAGACAAAAGTTCTTTAAAGCTCTTTTGCAATATAAAATCACTCGAACACTATTAACATCATTTAAAGGACTCATTCTTCCCAGGGTTGTTAACTGACTATAGGGAATATATTTGTTATTAATTTTTGTGATAGGGTTTATTTGTTTTGGATAAAATCTTTCTCTATCAGCTTGTTTGGCAATAAATCTCATTTCTTTAATTGAATTGTTTTCCCCGCGATTAAAACCGGCAACCGCATACCAAGGTTTTCCAATAATATCATTTTTCGGAACAAGATAAGACATATGATAAATAGGAGAAACCCAAATATCTCTTTTGGTTACAGGATCTTCAACCTTATTATAAGGTTCATAAAGCGATAAATATTCAGAATCATAATCGTGAGCAGAATCTCTTGAAAGAATAGCAGAGTTGACAGTCGAATTATCTCCATTGTCGATAAAACCCATAGCGTCTTCTCTGGTTCTTAAAAGAGCGTCAACTTCATCTTTTACGGAAGTTGGATACCCACAATCAAAAACGACAGAAAAATAAATATTATCCGTGTCTAAAACTTGGTCGTCTAAATCTCCGGAATAAGCATCTTCTAAAGTGTCAGTTGCCACGGTAGAATTGATTGTTCCGTCAACATCAAATAAAGTTCCATCAGTTCCTTTTCTTAAAGGAACGGGTTCAGAAGAAACAAAAGCGCTTGCAATTTCATTATAGGATTTCTTGATTTGATATGTAATTGTTCCGCTGGTATTAAATGAGCTTGTATCACCCTGCCAACTTTGGGTTGCGGTATCAAGATTTCTTCCGTCAAAAACATTTACCGTAGAGCCGGCACCATTAGCAGAGCCAAGCCAACCCCAAATTTCATTTCCTTTATTATCTTTCGCAATAACAATATATGAAGCGTAACCAGTTTCGGGATTTGTATCCCAAGTGCTAAAATCTTGTTTATTATCTGTGATGGTCGCAGACCCATCTGTAATGACTGAGGACACAGTCCCAATATCTTTGTCAAAAACTTTAACTAATAATTCATATCCTGGGGTGACAGCTCCGGAACTTAAAGATTCATAGGCTCTTAAAACAGAAGAATAATTATTTAAAATATCAACAATATAAATTGTATTTCCATTTAAATCTGTTCCATTTGGATCAAAAGAAATCTCATACGATTCAATAATTTTATCGGTTCCATCAGATTGTCTTTCATAAATATCTAAAACAAAAACTCCAGATAAAATGGGATTTGCATGTTGCGTTAAACGAATACCAATTTTATTGTAATAAACGCCTCTTCCTAAACCGGCCAAAACACAAAGAGGATAAGTCGTGCCAGCCGTTGCCAAAGTCGCGGCGATAGCACTTTTTGTCGTTAAAGTATTAACATATGTCAATGAAATAGATGCGGTATTATCTGTCGATGACATAACTCCATCAATTCTAAAATTTGCATATTGAGCTGAAGAAGGTAAAGCTCTTAACCAATAAAGTGATTCAGCTTCATCAAGATAATTATGAGCGCAAAACATACCTTGAGAAAATTCTTTGCCATAAAGATCATAATTAGGATAACCATTCTCGATGACAAAGGTTTCTTTTGATTCATAATACTTTAACTTATTATCTTCTCCCTTATCTGAAAAACCAGCAATAAAAGCGATTGTACTGGGAACCTTTTTAGGATATGTGGTAATATCCAAAATATTGGTATATACGCCGGGCGATACAGACATGCCTTGTCCTCCTGTATTTGAAAAGTCTGAAATTACGGGTCCTATATCTGGATTCACAGTTCTTGTTGAATATGAACTTATGGAACCACCTGAAATTATTAAAGAAGCTGGGTCAAGCGTAACGGTCGTTATAGGCGGTTCCCATTCAAGATGTAATTCTGGAATTCCAGCACCATTATCGAAAGAATAAAATGTTCTGTTTCCAGCTTGAAAAATACCGTCTGAATATAATCCAGTTTGTAAAGCATTATCTTCAGCCCAGCCCGCTCGATCTATAATTTCTTGGATGACAGTCGAGATATCTGGACTGTCATAACTATTTCCTATAACCCAGCTTCCAAAAGTCCATGAAACAAAACTTGTAGTTTTTGTTCTGCCTCCATAATCAGCAACCCCAGTTACTTGTGTCGAATTATCTTCATCAAAACCATAAATCAACATTATTAAAGGGTTGGAGTTGCTTACCTCTGATGTGAATCTAAAAAAAGCATTTGTAATTGTTGAATGGGGAGGCACTGGCGCTAATGGAAATCTAATATATGGCGTGCATTGCATATTATCTTGGTTTTGTAAATGCACTTCATTATTATTGTATTGGGTGCCACCCCCAGCATCAAAAATATATCCATCATCTGCCGACGCCAACGGATATAATATTGTCGTTGGCATTATTAATTTACCTCAACTTGAATTCCTGAAAATCTCGTTGTATATCCATCTGAGATTGTTTCAGGAGAGTCAAATTCAAAATACACTAAAATATTATCTCCGCCGTCATCATCATAAATTAATAAACCGGCAGCCGGCCCTATATCTCCACCGATAGCCGAAAAACTAGAATAATTACAAGTAAATATTCCTTTATCTGTAGTATTATTTTGCGTTACAGTATTTCCAGAAATTGTTTGTTGTGAATAATTATTACCGACTCCGCTAACTTCACTCGCGGAAACATCAGACCAGATATTATGGCTATCAATATCAAAAGTGAATCCTGAAGCCATCAATGCCGCTTTTAAAGAATGACTTAATAAAATAAATGTCCCTTTTAAAAGTTCCCTTTTTGCTCTATTTGGAATATAAGCAGTTGACATTTTTTGTCCTCTTAAAAATATAAATACCAAACAAAAAGCAAACTTCGTAATCCTGATTTTACCATAGTGGGAAATGTCACCCTGGCATATAAATGAAACGGCCCTCCATATCCCGGTGCTCGACTCTCGGCCATAAAAAGGCCAGCCTCATTTATCTGTTCTCCAACTGCTTGTGCGGGAGATAAAATAATTGATAAAACTGAAATGATCCATGAATTATCATTTTCTGAATCTTGAATATAATTTATGCTATCAAAAGGATGTTTCCAATAAAAGCCATCATGAAAATCAGCACATGTCGTATCAGTGGCGCTTATTGGAACTTCATTATTTAAATCAATATCATTATTTGTTGGAGGAATTGGATCAAAAGGGTCTGAAGGATTTGACCCGCCATCCCCTATGCCAAACCAACAAATAAATTCATCTTTTGTTGGAGTGATATGTGAATTTTGATAATCTAAAGATCTTTGTAAAATGGATTCTCTTCCTAAATAAACAACAAGGTTTGATTTACCAATTAATTGTTTTTCATTATTTTCATCTAATTCGTAAACTTCGACAAGACCTTGTGGCTTTCTATTGTGGTTTAAATCTCCATCGAGAATACAACCACGAACCTTGTCATGTATCTCTACGAGATATTTTTTATTTTCTTGGCTCATTTTAACCTTTTATAGAAAGTTTATAATTTGTTCTTAAAGATGATTCATATTAGCACTTTTAAAAAGACTGATAAACCAAAACTCCATCATCATATATTGCAAATTCATCAAGGCAATGTCCAAGATCATGATATGAACCACAATCGTAAAAATCTCTTGAATAATAACTTCCACCCGGACATAATATATTTGGGGATGAACAACAAGGAGTACTGTTACCCGTTTGATAATCATAAATATTTTCTGTAATTGTTTCAAAAAGTCCATCTTCCATAATTAAAGAATCATGTAAAGGATCATTTGAAACATTTATTGCTTCGACCAAACTAACTCTGGCATGATATGGTTTAAAGAAATCTATGACGTCTCCAACATAATTTAAAATCGCCTCCCTTCCTAAAACAATAAAAGCTAAACTTGGATAACCCAAACCAAAATTCACTCTGATCCATCTAGAAAGATCAATTAAAAAATTTATTAAAAGTTCTTCAAAATTAAATGTGTCAATTAATAAATTATCAACATTTTGTTTGAACGTTGAATTGATTTGATTTAAAATTGTTCCCGCCGTATTTTTGTTGATAAGAAAATTTGTACTTTTTAATCTAGTGAATAAATTAGAAAATAAATCAGTATTTATTTTCTTTTCAGATCTTGATGATGGCATTTTAATTAAATTAGTAAACTCAGAAATAATTTGTGCATAAGATTCTGTTGTTCCGTCATAACATAAAAAATTAATATTATTATCTTTTCCATGTTCATACTCGGAATTAAAAAGATAAATATTAGCTAAATAAATTTCAAGAAGAGAAACCTTATCTCCAGTTTTTGTAACTTCGACATCTTTCGTTGGGATCGTTCCATTTAGATTCCAAGCATAATATTGATCTTGAACTATTCTAACAACGGCAGACATAATTGCATTTATGGTCGTTAAATCAAATTTTGGTCTTAAAGAAAAATAAGGAGATTTACTAGGAAATCTTATTTGATTTAGACTAAATAATTGATGAATTTTACTTTCAGGTAAAAGCCAGTGTGGGTCATTTTCTGTAAATGTGTTAAAATCTAAATCAATTATAGGAAGTTTTAAATCTCTTGAGATAGTTCCCTCTATAACCTCTCCTCTAAAAATTAGATCCCCTTCACTATTTTTTTGTAACCAAAATTCTATAATATCTAAATCTGCAAAACCATAATAAGCTAAAACCTTTGCCAGTCCTTGAGGGGTCCCTTTTATTTTATAAAGATTTACCAAATCTAAAAAGAAGTTGGCTTTATTAATATTTGTTTCTTTTGTGAATATGGATAATTGTCTTGAAAAATTAAATCCAAAACTTTTAAAAAGTTCATCTAAATGTTGTTCATCTAAACTATATATATCATGAACATTTTTCTGAGCAGAGGTTAAAGTTTTATGAGAAGAATATAAGTCAATAATGAAATTTCGTATTCTTAAGTAATCTTGAGTTTGAAAACATTGCTGATCTATAATATCAGAGAAAAGTGATATTGTCTTTTTCTGTTCAGATAAACCTAACGTCGAAAGAGACTTTGGAATATCTTCTGTTCCGCCTCGAATCGTATTGAGAATTTTCCAAAGATCATCTATTTCGTAAAAAGACATATTAAAACTCCTTTAGGAACCCGTTGATTTAAATTGAAAAATCATATCTAAAATATATGTTTCATATAATAGTTCCAATAAGCTCTCTTCCCTGGCTATGGGGGTTTCATTATTATATTTTGAAACAGATTGATTGATTTTAAAGTCTAAATAGATATATATAAGTTTCGACAAAGGTGATAAATTGTCAAAATTGACTTCTAATAAAATTGACGTTGTGCTGTCTATAATTATGACATTTGTCGAATCAACCGATGTACTATCAATTACGCTAAAATTATCTGGTCTTTGTCTATATAACAAAAGTCCATTTAACATTTCTAATTGTTCATTTGTTAAAGAAAATAAATTTTGTCCTGTATTTCCGCAAATATGATATCTCATAGTTTGAGGATAAATCAAAGTTCTTGTTTTAACAACTGAAGGCCATCCATAAGAATTTGAATCTATTGAATATAAATATTTATATGTATTATATGAATATGATTCATTGAATAATAATTCTATAAAAGACTCCACTGGCATATATTGCGATGAGACTTCTGTAGGTAATGGAACCTCAAACTTATTTAAATAATTATTTATCATAATATTATGAAAATAATATTGAAATTCAGGAATAAAATTTTTATATGACATTATCTTATCCTTGAGATTCTTGTGTTAATTTTTATTATGTTCTTATCTTTTAATTCTGGATTTTCTCTAAAGCCTCCTAACGTTATCAATAATTGATTTCTATCAACAGAAAGATTTAATTTTACATCCTTATCAAAAGATTTTAAATTTGAAAAATTTTCTAAGGAAAAACCTCTTTCAGATAGACGATCTAAAAGATCTAAAAATCTATCACGTTTTGGCCTGCCCCAAAAATAAGTTTTTGCATAACATAATCCAGATTCTATTTTTCTATATTCTAAATATTGTGCTTCAGGAGATGCAATGATAAATCCATTGGTTCCCCCACCAATTTCTTTTAAAGGGTCTAAAGATGGGAATATAATCATAAAGCTTGGTTTTAAGTGAAAGTATGATAAATTATTTAAAACTATACATTTTTGTTTTAACCCTTCCATAGAAGTTTCGCCTATGTCAATAGGAACCTTTCCATTTCTCCACGGAATACTTTCTTTTAAAATAACTAATTCTTTTAACAAGTTTTTATAAGAAATTATTTTCATTCATATTCTCCATTTTTTAACAAATTTTTACAACTTAAATTATCTAATAAATGAACAAACATCACATACGGATGAACATTTGAAAAACAAAAATCTTTTTTAGCATCAGGAGACCACGGTCCAGAATGATACCTAACAATTTCTTCTAATATTTCAATTTTAGAGCTTTGAAATAATTGTTCAAAAATCAATTTATTTTTTCCTATAAAATCTGCTACAATTCTATCATGTTGCTTATTTGTAAATTTAGATTCGTCAGGAGTTTTTCCATATTTAAAACCATCATGTAAAAGAATAGCTAAAAGAATAGTGTCACAATCTTCTGTTTTTGATTTTATATTTATACTTCCTAAAATAGGAACTGCCGCATATATCATTTCAAAAACATGTTCAGCAATTGTTGGAATTCTAAGATCTTCTTTTTGATGATATTTAAAAGATGAAGAAACTGGTCTATGCCATATCATTGGAATTTTTTCATTCAAGCCTTTCCAAAATAAAAATCCTCTTTCCGTCATATTTTTTTGTAAAATTTTTTCTATTTTATCCAACCATTTTTTATAATCTTCTTTATTAAAATATCCCCTATCCATATTTTTCCTTTCTTAAATATATTCCAATTTTAAATTTGTTCTTTCATATTTATAGATTCTTTTAATTTTTCTTTTATTAACTATATATATTAATAAATGAGAAAGGTTGAATTTTATTTTTTTTATTTCTAATCAATTTAGAAAAAAAAGAAAACTTTAAAAATCTAAGGGAGGAACACATGGCCAGGGTCTTCCATCTGAAGGGAATCAAGCCTCCCAAGACGAATTCTTGATTCCCTATCCTAAAGGTATTTTTCCCGTTGTATACCTCAATGGAAGAAACAACGGGTATGTCAAAAATCAAAATTAGGGAGGATGTTCATGTAGCAGGGTCTTCCATCTGTCAGGGGATTAAGCCTCCCATCACTTCCTCTTAATTCCCTGGGCCAAACATAGGTATTTTTCCCGTTGTATACCTCAATGGAAGAAACAACGGGTATGTCAAAAAAGAATCTTTAACGAGAAGAGGTATGTTATGTATATCTATGTTTCGAAAAAGATAGACTTGGATGTTTTAATTACATACATTTGTCTTGAACTCCAAGATCATAATAAAATTATTTTTTCAAATAAAGTTCCTACAAAAGATATTTTAGATAAAGAAATTTGTTGCATAGAATGCACACATGAATATTCTGGACGAACAGATTTAAATTGTTGGGATCATCATGGAAATGGAATTACTGAAACCGCTTCAATGCAAGCGTGGAAATATAAAGGATGCCCAAAACATCTTAAAGATATTGTAGAATATATAAATATTCTTGAGACAAAAGGTCCAAGAGGTTTTACGAATTATGGAAAAGTTAAATTTCCCATGTTGACTGATATAATTTCTGGAGTATTAATAAAATATAAAAATGATAATAAAATGGCATTTGAAAAAGGGCTTTATGTTTTACGAAGAATCATTGATGAAGAACAAGATGTTTTTAGTTCAATATCTGGATTTGAAATGTTCGCCTCAATTAAGAAAAAATATAAAAGTATTTTAAGACCCTATGCGTTAAAAAATACAATTGTTATCAAAGAACAAAATATAAAAATATGTCAAATCTCAAGTGAATTTTATGGCATAATGCCGGTAATTAGAAAACTATATAATCCTGATATTTTAATTTCTAAATTAACAGATAATTTTATTAAATATACAATCTCATTAAAAAATATTCGAGGGAATGACATTTTTACAAAAATTTCATCTCTTGAACCCGGATGGATATATAGAAGAAATTTAATTAGTTCTCCTGAGAATGATCCTTCAAAATTAACTATGGATGATCTAACAGGAATTATCATACAAAGTATTTTAAATAAAAAACAAAAAATAAAGTTAATTGATTAATTAACTTTTATAGAACATATATATTTTAAAGAATACGTTAAAGGGAGAAAGAGAATGCCGAAGTACATCTACGGGTTAAGAACATGCCCAGAAAACATGATTTCTAGAGATAATTTTCAATGGCCAATGCAAGGAAAAGTAAAGTGTTTAAATTGGGATCCTAATCCGAGATGTACTGGAGGACTTTATTTTTTAAAGAATGGGCAAGGAAACCCCTCTTGGTTGAATTGGGATCTAACCGCTAAATGGATTGTTCTTCAAACGACATCTTGCATTGAATTTGATGGGAAAGCAAAATCTGAAGAGGTTAAGGTTCTCTTTGTCGGAGATCGTTTTCATTCCACAGAATTCATGAAGAAATTCGTAAAAAATGGTCAGCCGATCATTGGCGCGACTTATGTTGCCGGAGACAATGAAATCGCTACCGCAGGAGATAACGGAATCGCTACCGCAGGAGATAACGGAACCGCTACCGCAGGAGATGGCGGAACCGCTACCGCAGGAGATGACGGAACCGCTACCGCAGGAGATGGCGGAACCGCTACCGCAGGAGATGACGGAACCGCTACCGCAGGAAATGGCGGAACTGCTACCGCAGGAGATTACGGAACCGCTACCGCAGGATATTGCGGAACTGCTACCGCAGGAGATTGCGGAATAATTCAAATATCTTATTATAAAAATAATAGAAAAAGAATTAAAGTTGGCTATATTGGAGAAGATGGCCTTCTTCCAAATGTCAAATATCGATTGAATTCATTAAATGAATTTAAGGCAGTGAAATAGAGTCAAGAGCCGGTGTAGCTCAGTGGCAGAGCAGCTGATCTGTAATCAGCAAGCCGTGGGTTCAAATCCCTCCACCGGCTCCAATTAATTTCAAAACTATAGTTTTTCATCTTTGAAAAGAAAGGCGGCCTCTGATGGCAAAAAGTTTTATCTTTAAGGTTTTGATTGTATTTTTTGTATTAGGGATTCTTAGTTTGGAATATAATGCTCTCTCTGGTTATAGGGTGAAGAATTCTTCTTCAATTGAAAAAAGAATTGAAATAGTTGAATTTAAGATCGGAGAAAATGATAATCATTCAATATATATTTTAGACGAAAATAAACAGTTAATTTTATTTGAAGAGCCAAAGACATGTGGGTGTAATGTAATTGATAAATTTACATACCCCGATGTCCCAAAAAATGAACAAATGTATTTAATTATGAAAGGAACAAAAAATATTTTAAAAAATGGAAAAGAAAAAATTAGGTACAAAGAAATAGATATACATATTCATGAACTTAATAATTAAGATAAGAAGAGAACATTTATGAAGATCTTAGTTTTAGGGAGAAGAGAGGTTAATAAAATAACTGAAGATAATATTTCAATTCCTCATGATATTATATCAATTTCGACCCCTGGGGATAAACATATAATATATCCTGAAAATAAATTTAGACAAAGAATGTTACAAATATTTTTTGATGATCTAGACCCAATGAAAAAAATTGATGAGGAAGAAATAGAGAAAAAACTAAAAAGAAAAATAATTCTTTTTGATAAAAATTTAGCTAAAACAATACTTGATTTTATAAACGAAGATAATTTTTTATTATGTCAATGCGATGCTGGAATTTCTAGATCCGCTGGAGTCGCAGCCGCAATTTCAAAAATATTTAATGGCGATGATCAATTCTTTTTTAAACGTTACGCCCCAAATAGGCATGTATATAATACTATATTATCGTATTATTTTTTAAAAGAGTGAGAGGGAAAAAGATGTTGATAATGATATTGATATTGATATTGAACAACTTTTAAACCGTTTAAATGATCGACAAAAACAAGTGGTATACTTTTTATATTTTGAAAACTTAAGTTTAAGAGAAATAGCGAACAAAATGGGGATATCATTTCAAAGAGTTCAAAAAATACATAAAAGTTCATTAAAAAAATTAAAAAAGATACTTGTTGGAAAATAAAGAATTTTTGTCTAAGGCGGTGTAGCTCAGCCTGGTAGAGCACTCGACCGATAATCGAGGGATCCCTGGTTCGAATCCAGGCACCGCCATCAAGGAGGGTTGGCTGAGAGGACGAAAGCGGCGGTCTTGAAAACCGTTGTGGTGAAAGCCACCGTAGGTTCGAATCCTACACCCTCCGCCACATAAAATCCCAAAGAAAGGGATCGCCATGGAACATGTTTTGATTATGAATCATTTATTTATAGACATGACGTTAAAAGAAATTGTAGATCTTTTTCTTTACATAGACAAAAGAAAAAATTTAAGTGAGTCTAGTATTGGAAAAATAATATTCTCTGATAATTCATATCTGATATGCGTCTTTACAACTTTTGATTTTGATAAAAATGATGTTAGAAAATTGATAAAAGAAGTTAAAAATTTTATTTTAGAAAATTCAAAAAAAGATTATGAAAAGGGATCTCGAGATGGAAAAAATATCTGTTACAACAACAACGGTTAGTGTGAAAACCATTTTAATTGGGAATAGACAATTAACACAAAGAGTCTTTAGACAAATTTTAGAAGAAGATATTATAGATGAAAAATCTATGACATTAAAAGGAATTCCTTGGGGCTGGGTTCATTATTTCTGGGAAGATTCTCATAAAGGAAAAAATGAAAAACATGTTATTTGGTTAAATAATAATAAAGAACTAAGGCGAAGCTATATACAATTAGAAAATATTACGAAAAAATTTGATCAAATTTTCAATGATTTTTTAAATGCAGCGACTTTATCAAAAGAAGGCAAAAGTGCATTAATTCAAACAAATATTTCAGTTGGAAGTGATAAACATGTTTATATTGTTTTAAAGCAAAATTCCACATTTTGTATCTTTGATAAATTGGCATTTAAAAAGCTTGAAAATATTAATTCTTTTGATACAAATTTCAAACATGAAAAAAACCATATGTTGCATTATGAGGACTCTACATATATTCAAACCAAAGATATTATAGCCAATGATCCAACCTTTAAAGAATTTTATAAAAATTTTGTGAAAGCTTACATTGAGGAAACAGAAAAAGTTTATAAATCAATGAGAGAACGCTATGCAATTCCAAAGGATAAATTGATTAGACTTCTTTCGGAAGGTATTGATCAATTATATATAGCCACTTAAAAGAATACGTTGCATTAGTTTAAGGCAGTGAAATGAGTTCAATGTGCCTGAGTGGCGGAACTGGTAGACGCAAGGGACTTAAAATCCCTCGGTGGAGAAATCCCTGTACGGGTTCGACTCCCGTCTTAGGCACCATCATATGCCGATGTGGCGAAAATGGAAGACGCTCGGCTTGGCCACCCTGATGTGAGTTCCCATCATGAAGGTTCGAATCCTTCCATCGGCATTTTTCAAAACAAAAAAAGAAAGGACTTCTTTATGGAAGAAAAATATGAGGAAATAGATAAACAGATCGAAGAACTAGATTTACTTTCTAAAAAAGTTCATGATGAAAATATAAAACCTTTATATAAATTAATGAAGCCATTTAATAAAATTATCGAAAAATATAAAAAAGAAAAAGAAGCTTTACTTCTTAAAAAAGTTAACTTAAAAAAAGAAGACATGAAATTGAATGGGCCTGATTGGAAAGCCTTATTATCCGTAAACGATTGTGGAAATAGTCCTTTCCGCAAAGAATTAGAAACATATCTTTCAGATTTAGGTTTAAAAACAATGGGTTATTTTCCTAAAATAAAACAAGTTGCTATCGAGATTTGTTTAAATAAAAATGATGATGAACAATTAAAAAAGGTTGAAAATGGCTTAAAGACAATTCTACCTTTTATGATTCCTTTTGAAGATGACATGTATGATTTTGAACATGAAATTATTGTATTTCATATTATGGAAGAAACATTATCACAAGGTGGCTCATATTCTCTTATAATTAATCCAAAAACAAATGAGGGCTGTGTAAATATGATAAGATATTATTCTTCTAAATGTGAGACACCTTTTATGTCATTACCTAAAGTTTTAAAATATATTCAACAAAAACACTATTATAAAAAATAATAGATAAAGGAAAATAAACCATGGAAAACTTAATGTCTAAAGATCATAAGGCGGTCTCAAAAAAATATAGAGATAACTATGATAATATTGATTGGGGAAAAACCCCAAAAGAAGAGCCAGAACAAAATAACAGCGAATGGTCAGATCTTATAGATTTATCAAATAGAATGAAATCACAAAAAGGAAAAATTAAATAACCTTTAAATCTTTTCTTAAAACTAAATTTTGTCAAATCAGATCTGATTTGAAAGGTTGATATGTCGATCCAACAAGATATAAAAGTTGATGTTCAAAAGCTAGAAAAGAAAGGCAACAAATGTACTCAATAGGAGAGATGATCATCGAATGTTTTTTGAAACCAAATAATATTTCAATTGAAGAAATGGCCAAACACCTTTTTGGAACTGTAAAAGGCCTCACAGCAGCTTTAAATGACGATGTAGAATTTAGTACCTGTGGAGTTCTTAAACTTTCAAAATATTTCGGCATTTCTCCTGAATTTATTTATAAATTTTATATGGATAAACATAAAAAAGAATTGGATATGATCGTTCCTCTAGCAGAAAAACTTAAAACAAAAAATATTGTTCCGGAAATTCCACCTTCAACTACAATTCCTGAACCAATTCCAATTCCTATTAGTATGGTTAAAGAAAAAAATGAAAGAACTCGTTGGCATTTTGAAAATAAAGTTGAAGAATTTTGTTATTCTCTTTATGGATCTCGAATAGAAGACATCATGAAAGGGACTGGATTGTCATATTCTACGTTGAGAAGTATAATGAATGGAAATGTTTCTCCAATTCATATGAAAAATATTAATAAATATTGTTATAAGAATGTCATTCTTCACCTCTGTAGAACTCTAGATGTTTCTTTTAAAAAATTATATCCTAATTTTCAACTTTTATCCTTTCATCCAGGAGAAGTTTATGAATCTAATGTTAAACCAAATCTTGAAAAATTGACTGAAAGTCAAAAACAAATTATAAATTATATCTTTTTTGAAGAGAAAAAGAGGGAAGAAATTTCGAAAATTTTAAATATTCCTGTTTTAGAAATATCAGAAATGATTAGACAAATCGGTTTAATTTGTAATCTTCCTCTAACTAAATGACAATTCAACAGAAAATAAAAGCCGACCTTCAAAAAGCTAGAAAAGAAAAAGATGAAATAAAGAAAAATGTATTGATTATTATAATGGGAGAATTGGCAAGAATAGATACAAAAAAAGAAATCGAAGATCAAAGAATAATAAATCTTTTAAATAAAATGGCTGATGATGCAAAAAAGTTTCCAGTGCCAGATGAAGTTTATATTTCAATTTTAAAACAGTACATACCTCAACCTATATCTGAAGAAGAATTATTAATGTGGATTTCAAATCATATTGATTTTAGTTCTTTGAAAAATAAAATGCAAGCTATTGGAATTATTAAAAATCATTTTGGAACAAAAGCGGATGGAAAAATGATTAGTTCAATAATCAAAGATAAATTTTAAAAAATGATAATTAAATTTTTCATTGTGATTTTTATAGGAATTGTATTTAGTTTTTTACATAGGGTACGTGGCTCTGATATTAAAGTTCAAGAAATAGAAATGGACACATTTGCAAAATTAGGAATTGGAATTTCTATTGGGATAATTTTATATTTTAAAACTCATTGGAATATTTTCTTTTGTGAATTTATTGGTTATATCTTATATAAAATCGGTGAGTCGTTTGGATGGGGAACATGGATTGCAACGATTATCGATAAAGATCCAAAAAATTATAATCCAGAAAAAAGCTGTGGAAACTTTTTTGGATATAGAATTTGTGATGGCATTTCTCAAATCACAGAAGTTTTTATTTCTCATGAAAAAAATTATCTTTTGTATGCAAATGTAGCATTATTTATTAGAGGTTTATATTTTTGGGTTCCCCCTTTTATACCATTTTTAATTTTAAGCCCAATATATTTAATATATATTTTTATTTTAAGTATATCTTTTCCGATTAGCGTTAATATTCCTTGTTTAATCAATATTCCTAAATATCCACACATGGATAATAAATGGAGTCAATCTGAAGTTATATATGGCTTCATTCAGGGGATAGTTTTCGGAGTGGTTTTAATGTGAAAAGGATAACAATTCATGGGTTGCCTTCAATTTGTTCTGAATGTGTTCTAAGAGATATTTGTGAAACAGAGTGTCAATTACTGATAGATTGGGTTATAAAAAAAGATTGTTTAACAACACAAAAAGAATTGATACAAAGATTTATGAAAATATATGAAAAAGACCCTCTAGATGAAAATTCGACAGAACCAACTATTTATCAAAGTACTATATATGGAATTTGTTTAGAATATTTAGGAGAACTAAAAACTGATATTGAGAAAGAATATATTTCAACAAGATCGGGAATATATTTTTCATTTATAAATAAGGAAAGTAAAAAATATATTTATATTACATTTAGAACTATTTTAGAAAATCTTCCTAAAGAATAAAATATTACGTGTCTAAATGGGGCCGTAACTCAGTGGTAGAGTATCTGCCTTTTAAGCAGAGAGTCGTTGGTTCGAGCCCAACCGGCCCCATCATCTTGATATCACTGATCTTAAGGAGATTCTCTTTGTGCAATAAACTGGAAAATGGGAGTGAAGTTTTTCCGATTCCCGAAAATGGTTTTGGATGGAAAATATTTTCTCAAATTAATGGCCATCTTCGTGGATTTATGTTTTCTAATTATGAAAAAGAAGATGGCTGGATCAATTGGGCAAAATATAATGTTGTTGATGATGGATTTTGCTTTTTTCTTGAAGAGCCTGAAACTACAAATGTTCTTAAAGATATATTATTATCCGTCCCAGATTTCTCAGAATTGATTGTTAAAAAAATTGAATATAGAAAAGGGTTGGGACAAAGAAAAGAATTAAATTTCATTAACGGAAAATCTTTTAACGTTGCATTATGTAAATCATTTAGAATTGTTGAGGAATGAGTTTTCACGATTTAAAACAAAAAACCTTTCCTGGAAATGAAAAAGCTTTTGCTGTATTCCTCAAATATTGTCCCTTAAAAATTAAAAAAAATGAACAATATCATTGTCCTCTCCTAATTACAAAGAACTCAATAGATTTTGATTATCCTGTAGATACGGAATGTTTTTTCACAAGATGCTCAATTTATATTTCAAATATTTTAGCAAAAGGAAATTGGAAAGATCCCAAGGAGAAGGGAGAATAATTTTGACTCTAAAGAATACTATTTTAAGATGTATAGCACTAATAATTTTAATTGGAATATTTTCATTTTGTTTAACCATAATTAAAAATCATACATTAGATTATAAAACTCTGAAATTATATTTATCAATATCCTTTGTCATATTCTTTATCTCATGGTTATATATTTTAATTCCTGAATTCAATTTTAAAAGTCTAAAAAGAAAACAACAAACAACCAATAAGAAAGGAATCGCCTTCTATGGAAGACGGCCCGAGGAAGCAAAGGAATAGTGGATATCTGTTGGAATATGTACGAAATGAAAACAATCAGAAAACTGGAGTTCTTTTTTCATGGACCGAAATTGGAGATCCACAGATTCATATCGGCTTTTCCTTTTGCAGGCAAAAGCCGATGGTAATTAACAAAAAGGGAGAACCTGAAAAGGTCGTGCCTCCCGATAAATTTGATAAGGCGATTGGCTTCTTCACAGCAGCCGCCAGAAGCATCGATGGTCTTAAATTTGATAATTTTGAAGACCAGATCAAATATTATAATTCGAGAATGCACCCAGATTACGCTGATGACATCATCGAATTTATCGAAAGATCCAGAAGGTATTTCAAGAATTATAAACTTCCATTGTGGGCAACAGAAATCCTTTCCATTGTTCCCAACTAAATCTCCCAAAAGAAAAGGAGAAAAGAGTGCTCACTACGCTATTCTTCATAGCCGGATTTCTTTTTGTCTTTCACAGAACTTCTTTCGACATACAGATCGATGAAATTCCGAAAATAAAGATCTTCGCAGCAAAAAATAAGAAAACCTGGCATTCCACATTCAGATATGAAAAGAAGGAAACTTCTCTTTAACCAATCAAAATAATTTTTAACTTTAACCTCCGAGAGGGCAAGAAACAAAAGCCCTCTCGGAGCTATTTAAATAAGTTTTAAAGGAGACCATATGGCCACATATAAGGAACAGATATCTGGTCAAAAAGCCGGACATAAATTTAAAAAATGGGCCAAAAGACAATATAATAAATTGATCAGAAGAAAGAAAAAGGAAAATTTAGAAATTAAATCTGTAGGCTTCAGTGGTTATGTATCTTAAATGAAGTCAACATCTGGAAAGAAATACAGACTGACAATAGTTTATACCTTTCATTCTTTAAATGATATTTCAGCGAGAAAAGATGCTGAAATTTTTCTTGATTCAGCTATATTGCCTATAGATGAAATAAAACTTCAAGAAATTTTTGACGATAAAAAACCAAGAAAAATCTCAATGAAAAATAAGCCATAAAGAAAGAAGGGGAAGATGAAGATAAAGAAATCGGAAAAGTACAATGATGTTACTTTTGAAAATGTTAAATGTGGAATTCCTTTCACTATTAATGGTTTATTTCTAATGAAAATTCCCAAAGTCATCTTAAAAAACGGAGAGACACGAAATTCAGTATTCCTGGATAATGGAAATTTATGCCATATCAAAACTGATCTTTATGTTAAAGTATTGGAGAATGCAGTTTTAAATTATGACTAAAATATTTAAAATCAGTCTTTATATTTTTATCTCTCCATTTTTATACTATTTAGGGAAAAATAGATAAACATAAAGAATTAGAATATAAAGGGGCGGAGAAGGTTTTATGCCCCTTTATTTTTTTGTAAAAATTTAACTATATATATTAATAAATGAGATAGAGTTTTACTTTTTGAAAGTAGATAGTTAAATGCGAAACGGACTGGTTGAGATATACAAAAATACATTTTCATCCTTTCCTGATAATGAATTATGGAGATATGTATGTCACGCATTCAATGGAAATATCTCAATTGATAATATGACCGATGATGAATTGATCCAATCGATTATATCAGACATATTGGATGTGACGATGGTAGATGTTATTTTTTCATGGGATAACCTTTTTGATTGGATCAATTACAAACAAGTCGATAGGGTTCTCAATTTTTTGATTTGTCCCATTTGTGAATATTTTTAGTTCGAAGATGAGACCAGAAATATTCGAATTAAGAAACATCTTTTACAAGAGGCCATGGATTTTTGTGGGGTCTGGTATGATGGGTATGACCCTCCAATTGGAACTGAAGTATTGAGCCTCACTGAAGAAGGAAAAGAAATGATCGAAGAAATGGGAATTGATAATTTAGCAAAATCAATATCAATTGATATGATGGCAAACACTGAAGGTACTGACACAGAGCAATAAAAGTAAAGAAAGGAAACCACATGGACTTTGTCGACCTCTATGATGAAAAGATATATTTTTCAAGAAAAATAGGGAGATTAGAGGTTATATTAAAAGATTGTTTTAATCCGCATTATAAACATTTTGGGTTTGGTTTTGAAAGGGACAAAAATGATGGCAATATCTTGGTAGAGGTATTCTTTTGGAATTTTGAACTTGTTATTCTTCATGATTAATAAATCAATTTAAATGTCTGAATTGAGATTGAAAAGAAAAATTCTGTTGGGTTATATTTCTTCGATGAGTTCTTCTTCATTTGAAATGGAATCAATTCGATGGAGATACTATTTTATCAAGAATGGAGAATCTGAATGATACAAAAGAATTTTAACCCATATGGTCCATATAAAAAATTGAAAAAATTCAATGACCCTTTGAAGATGAAATTATTGCTTTTATGCATTCTCAATTGTGGAATTTTCGTTGGGGTTTTTCTATTGGAAAAGTTTCCAGCTCATGGAATGTTCTTGATTCTATATTCTTTATGCATGTTAGGAGTTTCAATTTATTATTTCGTTCAAGAAATTATTGAACTTCTTAAAAAAGAATAACAAAGAAAGGAGAAAAAATGGAAACTGAATTTCCACATTGGAAAGTTTCATTGAATCATGAAAGAGCTTGGGTTGAAGCGAAATGTGAATCTCTTGGACTTCCAATCCCAGTACATGAAAAGGGAAGGGTAAATAAGCCAAAAGAAAATCTACTAACCAGACATAATGCAAAAGAATTTTGGGAAGCATTGGAAAAGAGAGGGCACTCTCATCCTAATATAAATCAATGTTCCTGTCGAAATAGAAATCCAAACGATTTAAAAGAATAAAAATTATTAACAAAAAGAATGAAATCTATAGTTCGATTGAGTTGTATTTCTAAGGAAATGGATGGGGAGGTTATTCTCTCTTCCTCCCCATCCATTTCCAAAAAGGAAGGAAAACATGCTAAAAAATATATCTAAGAGGAAAAAAGATCAAAAGCTTGAAAAACTAACAAGACATTTTGGGAATGATCCCGAGGTTAAAATTTTTTTAAAAGAAAAACCAAAAATTGACTTTGTGACAATCTATGAAACTCAAAACTCTCAGGGAGAATTTTTTACTGTACTTCTTCCTTATAGATTTAACAAGCCACCACAAAAAGGAGTAGTCTTAATTGATGAAGCAAAATTGGTTTTTCCAAATATTGAATTAGCAAAAGAATTTGCCGTTTTAATGAACGCTGAGATAAGAAGTTTTAATTAGATCAATTTCCATTAAAAACATGTTCTGAAAGGAAAATACCCCATAGGATGTTTTAGTTTTATCTGCAAGGAATGTGGAGAAGCGATTCTATCAAATAGTTTTCGAGGTCAAACTACAAAATTGTTTTTATTGAAAGATGGGAATTGCATTCAGGTGATGAGTGGAGAATATGATTCATATGGAAGAGTTTTCTCTAACGAAAAGATAAATGAAAATTTAAGGGATTCTATTCAATGGGATTTAGACTGGGGTGACGTTTGTGATTTGATGTTTAATGATAATAAATCCAATGGAATTGCTGCAGTTCATACAAAATGTTTTAAAGGAGAAATTCCAAAAACAAGATCTGAAAATGATCCCAATCAAGGTTGGGGAAACCAAGGAAATTTGATGGGAAATGTTGATGAAAATATTGATCTAGATAATTATGATGATGAAGAAGAAGAAGAAGATTTTATTCCTGAGGAAGAGAATTAAAAATGAATAGCGCTCTAAAAATGATATTCTTCATTATAGCGTTTATTTCTTTTGGTTCTTCTGGATTTATAGTTCAAAGAAATATATTTAATTGTCTTTGTATTCTTGTATTTGCAATTTTTTCAATCTTAATGGCGATTTATTTTCAAAATGAAGAAATGAAAGAAATTCTTTTAAAAGATAAATACATTAAAATAAAACGAAAGTTCTGAGAGGAGAATATATGAAAGAAAATCTCTATATCCCTATTATATTTACATCGATTTTATTATGTCTAAGTGTGTTAAATATGTTCTGGTGGATATACATGGGTAGAAGAATTAAATTTGCATTTAATTTAATAAACTCCTTTATAAATTTTTATCATACACCAATTTATTATTTTAAATATCAAGAATTAAAATTTTCTTTTGAAGCATGTTTCTATGATTTTAAATATATTGAAAAGAAATTTTGGATAAAAGATCCGTTAGAGTTTATTAAAATTGATAAGATTAAAAGAGATTATTTAGAATGGGTGAAAACTCAAAAAAAGAAAATTGAAAAATGATATCGCATCTTAGAAAAGAATTCTTAAAAATGAGTGATTTAAAAAAGAATTTTATTTATTATATATCAATACTTATTTTTATTACTTATATTATTGAGACAATATGGTTTTTTATTATTTTTATGAAATATCCAAACGATCATTTAAGTACATGGACTTTTGCTTTTAACATATTATTTTTTCAATTGATTTGTTGTTTATTTGCATTTTCAACAACGTTTTTTAAAAATACTAAAAAGTATTTTAAGATTAGAATTAGATGAAATATATCATTTTTAAAAACTCTTCTGGAGAATCCTTTTCTGTACTATTTCCCGATATTATCGATCATAAAAAAATGTCGGAATTTATAACGAATGAATTTAAAACCTTGGCTCCAAATTCAGCCGGTTTTCTAAAAGTATATTCTGATGAAATTAATTGTTCTGGAAATTCTTCAACTTTAGATATCAGGTCAAAACCAGAAGACAAAGATATAATTAAAAGAACATTAAAATAAATTTTAAAACGTCTGGGCTATGATCTTCTTCATATCGTAGATCGATAAAAGAAAATCAAAAAATAGGGGAAAAATGAATATTATTATTTGTGGAGATCTTCATTGTAGATGGGGAGATTTAAATAGATTAATCGATCTTTATAAACCAGATATAATTTTACAATGTGGAGATTTTGGATGGTGGCCTCATCTACATAATATCCATTCGAACTCTAATAACAAATTTAATCAATATGGAATTAACCCGAAAAAAACAAAAATATATTGGTGTGATGGAAATCATGAAAATCATGAAGATTTAACTTTAAAAGTTAAAAAATATGGAAGAGTTCCAATTTCAATTGATACAAATATTTATTATATGCCAAGAGGGTCTTTCTTAACTCTTCCCGATGGAAGAAATGTTTTATTTATGGGAGGGGCAGACTCAATAGATAAAAACTTAAGAATTCAAGGAGTTTCTTGGTGGCCTGAAGAAATTATAAATTATAATGATATTCAAAATCTTCCAGATTTAAAGATCGACATTGTAATTTCTCATACCATACCTAAAAGAATTTTAGAACAACAAAATTTTCAAAGAATGATTTTAGGTTCTCCTGTAAATGACCCTTCAATAAACGCTTTGGATCTTGTTTGGGAAAAATACAAACCTGATTTATGGTATTGTGGCCATTGGCATACATTTTACGAATCAAGAATAGAAAATACAAAATTTACAATTTTAAATCAATGTCCTTCTAATCTTTGGTTTATAAATCTCATATATTAAATTCCTAAACTTTTATAAACCATCAAAAATATGGAGTTCAGAAAGGACCGAACATGATCCAAATCAAGATAGAAAATAAAAAAGAAAAAACCTTTGGCGATTTAAAACCAGGGGATATTTTTACTATAAATAGAAGTCATTTTCTTATTAAAAGTGATGAGGGAACATTAGGCTCCACGGGCAAAGGATTTAGTTTAATTAATTATTCTATGTATGAAATTCTCAATAGCCAACCAGTTTTTGAATATTACGGAACTTTGACACTTTCTAAAAGTGAAATAAATTAATGAAAATTATCGTAGACGAAAGAACTATTCCATTTTCTGAAGTTAAATTAGATGAAATTTTTCATCCAATCCGTAACCCAATTACAAACCAAATCTTTATAAAAATATCTCCATTGAATGGATCGCATAAAAAAGTAAATTCAATAAATTTAACAAATGGTTTACTATATAATTTTGAAAATATTAATGTAATGACTGAACTTCTAAAAGCGAAATTAAATATAAAAATAACATTTGATTTAGAAACTATAGAAAGAATCTTCACAAATTTTTATGATGTTAACCCAGGTGAAATTTTTCTTCTAAAAAATAATTGGTTTATTAAAATTGAAGGATTTTGTACTGAAAGTAATGTGTTGAATGCTCTAGATCTTATTCATAAAAATATAATATCAATAAATAAATCCGATTTAGTTCAAAAAGTTGACGCTGAATTGATTGTGGAGAAAATCTAAAATGAAAATTACCGTGGAAGGACAACTTTCTTCCTCTACAAAATTTCTTGAACTTCATTCTGGAGATCCCTTTTGCATTGGTTCCTTAGAGAATCCTTTTATGAAAACAACAAAATTATATAATAGCCAGGGGGTAAAAAATTCAATATGTTTAAGAGATGGTTCATTATCGACATTCAATGATCATGAAATAATACAAAAAATATATGCTAAATTATTTTTAAAAACACTTTTAGAATTTAATCCAGAAAACAAAAGAAATAATATTATAAAATTTTCCGAAATTAAATATGGAGAGGTAATTTATCTTAATAATTGTTATTTCATGAAAATTGAACCATGTAGTATTGGAAACCACAGACTAAATGTTTTTGAACTTGTTTTTCGAAGTGGACGTTTTTTACATGATAATGATTTTGTACAAAAAGTTGACGCTGAATTGATTGTGGAGAAAATCTAAAATGAAAATTATAGCAGAATTCGAATCGGCATGGGTAAATTTTCATAGTATCAAAGAAAGAGATGTATTTTTATATGACACTCAATATTATATGAAAATTAAAAAAATAAATAATTGGAATGCAATAAATCTAGAAACGACAGTTCTTTCTATATTTCCAGAATACAATCAAGTTTTAAAAGTTGATGCAGAATTGAATATAAAGGGTCTTGTCATATGAATATTAAAATTATTGATGAAGACAAAAAAATTAAATTTGGAAATCTACCAAAAAATACTGTATTTTATGTTAATGATCAAGATGAATATTATCTAAAAGTTGAGACTTTTACTTTTCAATATGGTCAACAAACATTTCTATATATAAATACATTAAGATTGAGTGATTGCAAACTTTTATATTTTGATAATGCCTTAATTGTCACTCCAGTTGAATCTGATCTTATAATTAGATAAAAACTTTATAAAAACGTCTTTAAGCCAATCTCCATGAAAGGAATCTAAATGATTCTTGCCCTTTCAATCGTCATTGCTTTATCAATTCTCTATATCGTTGGAGATTTTTATATATACATTTTAAACAAGAAATTTGTATATAGAAAAAGACGAATGAAAATTCTTTTTATAAAAGTTCCAGTTGTACTTTGTTCTACGTGTGGACAGAAGATATTTCAAGAATAGCACAAAATAATTATTGATTGAAAATGATCCGGGGGGAAGAAGTATTTTCCCCGGATCATTTTTTTGTATTCTTTTATATATATTAATATATGAGGAGTGTTATTTGACATATTTTTGAAAGGAGCTGACCATGTTCTGGGTCATTATCGGCTTAATAACGATCCTGATTATCTATAGGGTCGGGGATTCAATAACCACTTCCAAAACTACCCAACGGATTTACAGAACCCATTCTAACAAGAAAAGGGTTCTGGGAAAAGATGCATTGGAAGGAGAATTCGGAACCCGAAAATACATTTCACCCAAACGGATTTGTCCTAAGTGTAAAGGAAAGGGGGTTATTCACTAGGGGATTCCACCACACGATATCGCGGAGCCGCTATCTCATTTTCCATTTCCTTCTTCTGGAAACTGGGGGAATATGAGAAAGCGGTTGTCGGAGTCTGGTGCTCTTAGCTTAAATCTTAGGCTAAGAGCACCAGGCAACAAAATTTATTTTTTTGTAAATTTTCTAACTAAAAATGCCGATATCCCTAAAGTGGGAATATCTTTACTCCTTCCACACGTGGTGGACGAGCTTAATATTCTATATCATTTTTTTCTATAATTTTTGTTTCCCAACTCAAGGCTTTATCTAAATTAAAAGGATTTATAAATCTTAAAGAGACTCCAGATTCTTCTAAATATTTATCTGAAGTGTCATCTGAATAATTTCCACAAACTATAATTTCTTTAATTCCTGTATTACAAATTTCTCTTGCACACATCATACAAGGTTTTAAAGTACAATACAAAATTGAGCCTTGAGTTGGAATTCCATGTTTTGCGCATTGAACAATACAATTTTGCTCAGCGTGTATTGCTCTACAAATTTCATATCTTTCTCCACGAGGAATCTTCAATTCTTTTCTCATACATCCAACATCTAAACAATGTTTATGCCCCGAAGGAGCCCCGTTATATCCCGTAGCGATAATTCGTTTATCTTTAACTAAAACTGCTCCAACCATTCTTCTTAAACATGTTGATCTTTCGGCAACCAAATATGCAGTTTTTAAAAAGAATTCATCCCATTCAATTCTTGACATTCTTAAAACCCTTCATTTTTAAGTTGGAGAAAACATTTTTAAAAATTCTTCTGGAGTGGCCGGAGTAAGATTTGATTGATTTCCTTTTATCATTTTCTCAATATGATTATACATGGTGTCTGGATCATCACAAGTTTCTTTGGTCGATTCTATCATTCTATTTTGTGTTGATTCACTTTTCATTCCATAAAACGACATCATTTCTTTAATAACATTAATATTAATTTCTGAAGGTTTTTGAAAAGATTTATTTTCCGATAAAATTTTAATTGGTTTTATATCAGTTTTCATTTCTTCTTTTTTAGTTTCTTTTAATATCACAGGTGAAGACTCTGTATTTTTCATATATATTTTTTTATCTAAATCTTTTAAATCTTTGTCATCACGTTCTTTTACAGTTATATCTCTATATAATCTTTCTAAAACATTATTCATAGGATTTGAAGAAATTTTCTTTTCAATGATATCCACAATTTTCTTTTTATTTTCCTCTGGAGGATCTTCGTCAACGATTATATCTTTTCCTTTCTTAGATTTCATTTCTGGATATTCGACTTCTTTTATAGGCTTCACTTTAACCACTGGCTTTATTTTTTTTATTTCTTTTAAAGGAGATTTAGTCGATTTAATATTTATTGTATCCTTCCATGGCCTAACATGAAATCCATCTGATATAATATCTAAATGCGCTTCGACATAATTATTTTCTTTTAAAACTGTTTTTATAACTTTATTCAATTGAGGAATTTTAGCGATTATTCTCCCTTCATAAACTTGAATAGGAAACCCCAAATGTATCCCTTCAATTATAATATTAAAAGTGCCTTGTAAATTCTTATGACTAACTCCCTCTATTAAAGCATCAAAGGTAATTTTATCTTCTTTATTTGAATCTAAAACTATCATGTTTTATAACCTCCAAAAAGTTTAAAACAAAAAAAATAAAATATTTTTATTCTAAAAATTTATTCGATTGGTTTCACAACAATTTTAATTTTCTCTTCAATCAATGTTTGATTTTTTGATTCTTTTAATGTAACGTTAAAAACAGTGACCTCAGGTTTTTGTGTCGACTCTTTGACCACTGTAATTGGAGGGCCAAACTCGACTGAAAGAATTCCCCTTGGTTTTAACATTCCTTTAGTGATTAGGGCAATTGCCATTATTTTTCCTCTTTTAATTTCCTTTTTGATAAAGCCATTTCTTTTGTTTTTTTATTTTTTTCGAACCTAAGAGTTTCAAGATCTATTTGAAGTTTCTTTTTCTTATTATATAATTCTAACAATTTAGGCAATAAACTAACAGCTTTCAAATTACCTCGATTTATCATTGCCTTTTCTACAATATCTATATTTTCGACTATATATTTAATAGATAACATATTTTATTTTCTCCCAAATATTCATTTAACAATTACCTTTCTCTTTTTAAAATTTCTTAAAAAAGGTTCTTTCTTTTTTCTTTCTAAAGATTTGATATAATATTCAGTTCTTAAAGCCAAAGATAAATCAAGATCTGAGCAGACTTCAATTAATTTTACAGGTCTTCTCATCCTTGTGTATTTTGCTCCCTTTCCTTTATTATGGGCTTTTATTCTTTTCTCTATATTTTTTGTGATACCACAATATAGAGAATGGTCTGAGCACTCAACTAAGTACACAGACCATTCTCCAGTTTTCATTTTATTTACAATTTAATTACAGAATAATTTGATAATTGTTGACTTGCATCATATGAAGCTGACATTAAATAACTTGAAATTACATCACTGGTTGTTCCGACACTGGAAGGATTTGAATAAATCCTAATTCTTCCAGATAAAAGATTTCCATTTGTATTATAAGACATATTATCAATATAATAATTTTCTTGAGTCAGACCAAGAATTCTCTTTATTAACGTATCCAAAGTATCAAAATTATTTTCTTGAACAATTATAGAATCTGATTTTCCCCATGGAAAATATGTCGAATTATAAATTGTCAAATACCATGTTCCAATTGCATTGGGAGTAAATGAAGCTCTATAATTTCCGTTGTTTAAAGCTGAAATTGTCACGGAGATTGTTAGAGAAACATCTGTTCCTGAGCCATTATATAATTTATAAGTAAAATCACTTTGGTCTAAACCCGTAATTAAATTTCCTTCAGAATCGGTGACTGTAAAATCTTCATAAGCAACTTGATTATTTCTAGCTAAAATCATTTCTTATTCTCCAAAGAAAACTAAAGTTTTATTTTTGTTCTATATGCCGGAACATTATGTTTCACTTTCTAACAAAGCTAATCTCTGATCCACAGAATGGACAAAAAGAGATTGGAGTGCCGCTTAAAGTCATGTTCAATGATGTTTCAACATCGAAGTCAGAATACAACAGAGGAAGCATTATAACTCCGTCATTTTTCTGAAGAGCATTAAACATGTTCATACAACAATACTTTGCAGAAAAGACATATCGATCTCCAGATTTCTTTGAAGGATTCTCCAGCTTATGAATTGAAACTTTCATTTTTTAAATCCCTTTTCTGAAGGCATATTGAATATTAGATATTTATTCTTTTCTGTTTTTACTTTTTTCAAAGAGTTTCATAATTTCTTCATCTATCTGTTTAGCCATATTTTTTGCCATCTCGTCATAAAAATAATCCGGTAATTTAGATAACTTAGATATTTCATAATCTAACTCACAATTTTCTATGTATTCTTTAGCTGGGTTGCATAATCCACAATTGAATCCTTCAAAATTTGATTTAGATATTGGCCTATTGCACATCGAACATAATGCTTCTTTTGGCTCATTTAAAATTTCGACAAGAGAAGGAAGAAGTTTTACAATTTTTCTTCTAGTAAAATCATTATCATCTAACCAAACTAATAACTTATTAATTTTCTTCATTCTTTTCATAACTGTTCCAGAAATTGTTTGATATGAAAGAATAATATCATGCTCTGGACCATTAAAGTCAGAAAAGGCATAAATAATTCTTTGCCCAGGTTGAATTTCTCTCCAATGAATATCACACTTTATATTTAATTTTGTAACATAAGATCCAAAACCATTATCTCTTATTGATTTCAAAAGTTCTTTCTTTTTAGCGCATGTCAAAGTGAAAACACATTTTGTACAAGGGGTGATATACATTTATATTTAACTTTCTTGAGGAATATCCGTCGGAGGGGTATTAACAGGTTCTGGAGGCTTTGCCATATTAAATCCATTTTGAATGGTTTTAAAAGCTTCATTGAATTCCGGAGATGTTAACATTCCACCAAGCTGAGTCTTTAATTGTCCAAGGGTATCGATCAAAGGCTTCAATTCATTTTCAGACATCTTGCTAATTGCAAATCCAATCCCAATCAAAAATCCTTGTTCCAATGAAGTCAATGCCATTTTTGTAATCTCCTTTTTATCATGTTATTTCGGCATATGCCAAAATATCTTCAATCTTAATTCCAAAGCCCTCTCCGAAACAATCTTCAATCCAAATTTTTTCATTTTCTTTATAGGCAGTTCCTGTGATAAAACCATAAACCTTAGAATTTAATAAAAGCGTCTTTTTTATTGGCATATTCTCTACATCATATTTCCAAGGACTCGTTGGACTTTCTTTCAATTCTAGTTTATTTCCATGTGGACAAGCCGTGCAAGGATCAAACATTTTTTAATATCCCTTCGTTGTATTCGAGAAGTCTGCTCCATCTACTTTGAAAAGAAAAGATATCGTTTTCAAATTTTTTAACTTCTTCTTTCATTAAAAACAACATGGCTTCTTCTTTAGATGAAAAATACTTTTTAGATTTTTCTTTTCTCTTTCCGCCAGGCATATAAACATATTGTTCCGTTTCTCTATAAATATTAATTTCTTTAACTTCCAAATTTTCAATGATATATTTTTTCATGATATTGCCTTATTATGTTCTTTGATTGCATTTTCAACCATGCCGTTTATAATCTCAACTAGATCTTCGTTTAAAGGTTTATAAACACCAGGAGACGTTTCGAAAATATAATCTCCTGGGCAAACTACATAACCATATTCACTTTGATCAATCCACCCATGGGAATTCATTTCCTGATTACAATCATCACAAATCGTATCTCCAGAAATATCAGGATCTCTAAAATATCTAACAACCTTTCCTTCTAAAGCTGAAGGGCCATCTTCAGGATGATCACCATTCTTAAACCATTGAACGTAATTCATTTTCATGATTCCTTTCTAAAACTTCTGGGTTATTTAACTAGCACGAAATTATTTTATCTTTTACTAAGTTGAAAAATTTAGAATCCTCAAAAAACTTTCGTTTGACTCTCACAAATTCTTCTTCAGAAACTTGTATGACATAATCCCCAGGACATAATGTATATGTTATTTCTTGAGTCCCCCAAATTTTTATGCCTCCTGAAAGCAGCCCATGACAATACATTTCAAAATCGCATTCCGGGTCCCCACATCCTTCATGTCCTGACAACAGAATAATAGAAAAATTTTTTCTAACCTCTTCTGGCAAAAAATCTGAATAGTCGCTCGAAAAGTCATCAAGAAAATTATTTACTCCCCACTGAACTATGATCATTTTCATCCTTTCTTACATGGATATTTGATGAGAATTTCTTCATCTATGGACTTTTCTTGTTTAAAAATATTTTTGAATGGATAATCAGGTTTTAAATATTCTTCCTTTTCTTTTTCAATCATTTTTAAGATGCTATTTCCCATGTCTACAAATATACAAGGGTCAATCTTTTCATCTTCTAAAATTTTAAGAAGCTCAGGATTTTTAATCTCTTTGATTTTCTCCATTTCATCCTCCAAGTATAATTCCTTTATCTTTTTTCACATCATACATTTTGTTGAAATTTATTTCTCCATCTTTTTTCCAACATACATAGCCAACAAAATCTTTATCGGTTAAGATAGGATGTATTTTTCCAACACATAGGTTACAATTTTTACAATGAAAAAATTCAATTTTTTCAATAGGTATATTATTAAAACTATCTATATACGATTCTTCTAATTCTTTATCACAATTTGGACAGATCATTTTATCACTCTCCTTCTACCAACTTAAATTCAAAAAGTTATCCGTGAACTTCTGGACGGTCCGAAAGGATCCCAGCTTCTCCAAGTTTTAAAGGTCCTTGGCTGGGCTAGATTCACTGGTAGCCCATCGAGTGTTCGTGTAGAACTTCTCGATGTTTCTCGACCCGTTTAGATCTGCATGTAATTTCAGTCCACATTTTTGACAAACAAAACTGTTCTGTGTCGGTCTTTGTGTTTCTAACGATTCACAGGCCGAGCATGTTTTGCTTGTGTAAGCAGGATTTATTTTGTGAACTAAAATTCCAGCGTCTAAACATTTGTATTCGAGAAAGTTTTGGATCATTCCGTAAGGCATTGTATTTATTATATAATTTCTTAACTTAGAATATGATCCATATTTTCTCGAAGCGTTTTTCCTCAAAGTTCGAAGATCTTCGAGAATCAAAACTTTTGATCCTGTACTTAAAAGATGTTCGACCATTTGAGAAGTTATTTTGTGGCAAAAATCTTTTGAGAAATTTGTGAGGTTTTTCTTTTTAGAATTATTTTTCTTATGCTCAAGTTTTCGATGTGCTAATTTTGCCAATGAAAAGAAGGAGTTATCCGAAAGAACTAAAGTTTTAAAATTAACGTCACAACCTATGGTTTTTGAATTCTTATTTTCTTTTGGCAAAGCCAAAGGATTTACGAGACAAAGTTTGCAATATAAGTTATTGTTTTTCTTATAGATTTGAATCAATTTGACCTGGGAGAATTTTGAAATTCTATTGAGAATTCTTTTGCCAAATAAAGGGAAATTCTTTTTGTGAAATCTCAACCAATAATTTGTAATTTTAGTCTCATTAGTTTTCTTTATATTAAATGCTTGATCTATATAAATACTTGGATTTATTGGAGATTTTGGTTGTGGTCTTTTACCTCGCTTTCTATAAAGCCGAATAAAATTCTGCAAAACTTTCGTATTTAAATCTGGAAAAAATCTCCGAGCGAAATGATACATTTGTCCATAATTATCCCAATGTTTTTCTCCAAACCTTTTGCCGAAATTAAAGACAAAGCAAGAAAGATCTTCTAGTTCGTCAATCATCCACTCTAAGTAATTGACTTTATTCAAAATATTTCCACCAATTTTAACTGTATAAGATTTGGAAGATTTCGGCATAAAAACTCCTAAAGGAAGGACTTTTAAATATGTTCTTTAAAAACCAAGAAAGTGCTGAATTCATTTGGACGTCTAAAGCCGCCAGTCTTCTTCAGACTACAGATCGATAAAATCTATTAAATTATCATCCAAATTCCAAAGTTCATCCGTGGCATAGCCCTTAAATAGTTTTTCTCCTATATATTGCCATTCCCTAGAAACAAGTCGCCATTCCTTTTTCTTGATGAATCTTAATATATTTTTAATTCTATCTAATTGTGTTATCATTTTTAAGAAGGACCTCCAACCATTTCCATGATAAAGGATTTACTTTTCATTCCAAAAACATTTAACAAGATTGAATAAACTATTTCATTTATTCCTTTTGAGTCTCCAGAATGGATATGATATGGGATATTAAATTTATCTAACATTTCCTTAGATTTATTATCTAAATCCTTGGCTTCTTTTTCATTTTGATATCTTCCGTCTTTAATATAGGGCTTTGTTCTTTCTAATAATATATTTAAATTATTAAATTTATTAAAGCTTTCAAGAATGGTTTTTGAAAGAGATGGACTTTGCATATTATCGTAAAGTATTGATAATAAAATTGGGGAATCGGTTATTACAATATCGACTTGATTTATGCATCTTTCAATTCTCATCAATTGTTTTGCCCAAATATAATATTGTTTTTCTAAAGCAACAGTTCTTCCTTCTCGAACTAAATCTTTCGCAAATTCTAAAACAAGTTCTGATTTAATTCCATTCAATTTTAGAAGGGAAAATATTCCAGAAGCACAAGTGGATTTTCCACACCCTGGGCCAGCAAATAAATTAACAACTAATGGAGGGTTGGGTATTTCTGAAACCCATTCTATTCCAAAAAATGTATTTTCCATTTTTATCCATTCTTTCGTTTATATTGACTATCTTCTGGAAATATAGTATCCCAATCAAGATGAATATTTCCGAGCATAATAAAAAAATTAAATTGGTTCTTATCTATGTGCTCATCATCAATGAAATCCATGAATTTCAACCAAGCTCCAAAAATAGTCCAGGCTTTACATTTAAAAACAGAATCTTGAATAGTGCATGCGCCAAAATATCTTATATAATTAATTTTCCAAGGAAATCCTTTATACCACATTTTCATTTATCTCTGCATAAGAAATAATATTTTTAATATGTATGTTAATCCCTTCACCAAAACAATCTTCAATCCAGTTTTTTTCTTTTTCTTTATAAACTGTCCCTGTGATAAATCCATAATCTTTTGAATTTAATAAAAGTGTTTTTCCAATTGGCATATTCTCTATATCATATTTCCATATTCCAGTTGCATTCTCTTCTGTTAACGAAATTTGACTTTTTCCATGAGGACAAAATTGACAAGGATCAACCATTTCTTAATGTCCTTTCACAATGAAGCTAAATACAAAATAGGAATTCCTGTTTTCTCCAAGAAATCATTTTCTTTTGATCGATTGACTCCAACCAAAAATCCTAAAATCTTAACATTGGGATATTTAGAAAACATATCTAAAACTTCATACTTAGTTTTTCCTGATGTGAATACATCATCTAATACAAGACATGTACAAGGTTCTTTTGTGAAATCATATCCTATGAAATTTCCTTTTTCTCCATGATCTTTTTCTTCTTTTCGATTATAACAAATTGGAACATCAATTCCAAAACAAAAAGACAAAGCACAAGACGTTGAAACGACTAAAGGAATTCCTTTATATGATGGCCCAAAAATAAAATCTATTTTTTCATAAATCTTTTTTAAATAAATATAATCAGAATAGAACTTTCCTAATTCTATTAAATCTCTTCCATTTTTAATATTTCCAAAATTAAAAAATTTATTAGATTTAGAACCATCTTTTAAAAGAAATTCTCCTTTTTGAAGAACATTAGTCTCTTCTAAAAATCTTAGAAATTTTCCTGTTCTTGTCATTTTATCAATCTTTCATTTTTTAATCATATTGTTGATTATTCTGTCTTCTCTACCCCATTATTTTTTATTTAATAGATATTTGTTCAAATACCAAATCAAACGATCTTTATCTGTCATTGTAGATAAAAGACATATAATCCATCCTAAAGGAAAAAATTTAAAAGATTCCCAATTAGCAATAATTTCTTCCCACAAAATATTTTCTGTATCTTCCCCTTTTAATAATCTATTAGCATGAATTTGCTCATGTTTCAAAACACTTTTTGTAACAATATTTGATAAGTCATTTCTTATCATGATTCTAGCATAATTAGGAAAGATCTTTGTACGGCCATAATTAGGAAATATTTTTTCTTTGTCTACAAATATAATCTCAATATTTTTCTTCATCATTTTTCTCCAAAAATTACTAATGATAGTCAAAGAAATATTCCTTTCTTATAAAGAGATAAAAGGAACAGGTTTCTTTCCTTTCCTTCCTTTAAGTACCCAAATCCCATATCTGATTTTTTCAATTGCTGAAAAGAAAATAAAAGCAATAGATCTGACAAGATTCATTTTTATTTCTCCTTTCTATGTAGGTTGCTCCCTATCAACTTTAAAAAATTTTAGCAATTTTTAAAAATTGTCTTAAGATTAGATCTATACCCATTTTTTCATCGTTTTTTGATGAAAATGAAGTTTATGCCCAAACCTGTAGGATATCTATGTCAATCTAAAAATTTTAATATTGAGATTCTTCCTCTCCTCTTCTTTGGATTTTATTTCATTGTCTTAAATCTTCATAACTCCAACTTCTTGGAGGCGGAGGGGGAATCAAGGATATGTTTGGAACAGTTGACTTTGGTAATTGTGGTCTTAAGGATTTTTGTACAAAATTATAAACTTCATTTTCTGTTTCAGCACATGTTTTACATAAATATATTTTATTCATCTCAACTTTAACTTTCCATCCCCATTCTCTCCTAAATTCTTTATTACAAGAAGAACATTCTTTCCAAAAGAAAATTGGATATATTTTTGATAGATGATAATATCTTTTTATAAGATCTCTTTTCATTTTTAAAACCCTTCCTTATATTAAAAGATTGTTAAAGTTATAGCTAAAAGATTCGACTTTTTAAAATTCTTGTTTTTCTAGACATATCATAATGAAAATGAAATTTTAATTTTCTTTTTTTACAACGTTGAATCACTCTTTTATACAGTCTTTTATCATCTCCTATAGTTGCGACTTCGAACCCCATTGTTCTAAAAAAAGGATTAAAGAGAACTTTAAATAATGATCTATGATTAATGATTTTGTTATCTTCGTTTAGAATAATTCCTAAGTTCATTTTTAAAAGTCTATCCCTTCCATGATCCTTTCAACAAGATCACATATTATATGAATTATTAGAATGTGACATTCTTGAATCCTTGGAGTATCATCACTATCAACAGAGATAACAATTTCTGAAAATTCTTTAACAAAAGAATTATTTTTCCCTATAAAAGAAACAGTGCATAAACCATTTTTAAAAGCTTCTTTTAACCCTAATATAACATTTTTAGAATTTCCGCTTGTCGAGATTCCTATCGCCATATCTCCTTGATTTCCTAAACATTCTATCTGTCTCTTAAAAATATATTCATATCCAAAATCATTTGAAATACTTGTTATAATTGATGTATCGGTATTTAGAGAAATCGCTGGATACGAATGTCGATTGTATTTAAATCTATTTACCATTTCTGCAGCAAAATGTTGAGAATCTGATGCACTACCACCATTACCAAAAATCAAAATCTTCTTTCCTTGAATTATAGTTTTAACAATATTGAATGATAAATTGATTATGTCATAATTAATCAATTTTAGTTTTTCAACAATATTCAAATTTTCAGAAATATTCAATTTCACTCTTTGTTCTATTTCAAATAAAAATTGTTTACCATTCTCATTCCGTTTAAAATCCTCTATACAGTATTGGCTATCTTTTAGTATACTAAGTACCTTATAGATATCTTTTCTTTCCTGAGCGTCTGACATTGATAGTAAGCCTTTCTAACTTTTATTGCTTAGATATTAATTTATCACTGAACACATCTAAAAAAGTTTTTCTTGCAGATTCTTCATCTCTAAAATCAATATCATTGATATTTATATCTTCATTACATTCAAAACATAATTTAGTATCTTTCTTTATTTCTTTTAAATGAATTTTTATTTTATTCATTTTATATTTATCCTCTTATCAATCAAAAAACATATCTGGTTTTAAATCTATATTCTTCATGTTGAATATAAAAATTTTCTTATTCATTTTTCTCATGATTGAAATCATATGTTCTGTCCCTTTTGATTCTCCATCCCATATAGCAATTAAAGTATCAGCGTTTTCAGCCATTTTTTGATTTCTTAAAAATCCAGCTCTTTTTCCATCTCTACCCCAATTAGCTGGATATCTCTTAAAAGGAATATTATTTTCTTTAGCATATCTTTCACCTAAAATATCAACACCTTTTGCCCCTCCAGAAATAATTTGATCGATTTGAAGGTTAGAGATTTCGATTGCATATTTGACTAATTCATAATCTTGAATATTTCTTGATCCAGCGATGATTGTCGAGCTCATATCAAATCTGTCCTTATATATTCCTGTTTACAAATTTCACAACTATATTTAGTTAATTTAATTTTATTATCATCGGTTGCCTTTTTATTTTTTATTTCTTTTATCTGACTCTTTTTTAATTCTAGATCACAAAATATACATTTTATATTCTGGTAATTAATAATGGGATCTTTTTCAAAATCAATTTTCAATGAATTCTTATTAGGCAAAACCCTAGTTTCTATCTTAAAAGGTAGATCATGGCTAGATTGTGGGTTATTTACAATTCTATAATGTATTTCATCTTTGCAGTTAAAACAAGTTTTATATCCTCTTCTAATTTCATCTCTGTACTCATCATCATAAAATACAAATTTCTCTGCTAATTTATCACCATGCTGAAAAACATGAACTTCGCGTTTATCTTCAAATCTACCATGAAGAAAAACGATCTCAGTTCTACAAGAATGATTTGGGCATCTGTGATTATTTAAAATATGATAATCATCAGGAACAAATTTTAATTCTCCTCTTTTAACAAATTTAAGAAATGTCTTATAATTCAATGTATCAACCCAAACCATTGTTGACATTTAAAAGTCCTTTCCTTGGACACCAAAAGGGTCTAGACGCTTTTCCATCACAAATGAATGGATTATGTTCTTTATCTTTAATCATATCACAAACAATCAATGAAACTCTATTTTTGCATCTTAAAAAATCAATCTCATCAGTTAATTTTTTAATAGTTCTTTTTAAATTACAATCATCACAAGAATTGTAATAATCAACAATCGACATTCTTTCTTTTTCCTTTTTAAAAAAAAGTGCTTTCCATAATCAAAGATGGAATACTATTTTCTTGAATTATATAAACTCTTTCGGTATATGTTCCTTTTTTCTTATTATTAATACTATCTTTACAAAGCTGATCTACCTTTTCATTTTCTGGATGTCCATTATGGGCTTTGACCCATTCAAATGATAAATCTTTAAATTCTCCAATTAGACTTTTTATATTATTTATAAATTCAACATGTTTTTTAATTTTCCAATCTTTTGTTAAGATATTAATCGCATATTCACTATCTGAATACAATGTAACTTTCAAATCTTTATCTCTAACGTTTTTTAAAGCTAATTCAATGGCTGCTAATTCGGCAAAATTGTTTGTTTTAAATCCCAAGTATTTTGAGAATTCAAAAATGAAATTATCTTGAATTATCATACAAGCACAACCAGAAGGCCCTGGGTTTCTATAACAAGCCCCATCAGTATAAATTTTAATCATAAGAAAAAGTCCTTTGGATTTCTATCAAAGCATTTCTAATTATTTCATCTTGAAATTCTTTTCCATGCCCACATTTTGGAAAAGTAATTCTCTCAGGTTCATTCTCTAAAATCATTAAACATTTTTCACATATTAAATAACCATCTTTTGTAAACCGCGCTTTATTTGAACAGCTATGACCAATTGGATCTTCACCGATATATTTATTTTGATCAATTAACATTTCACAAATGTATGGAAAAGTTAACATTTTTTTCCGCCATGCCTATAAGGACGAGTTAGATTATACGTATGTTTCTTTGAAATTTCTAATTCTAAATCAAACCCCATATGTTCACACAAATCTAAAATTCTAATCACTGCATCGGCTAATTCTTCCTTAATATTTTCATCGTCTCCTTTTATATAACCCTCTAAAGCTTCAGATATTTCACTATGAATTAAACAAAGCATTTCTGGAAAATTTCTTTCTGTCTCCCACCATCCATGATCCTTAGCACATTGATGGATTTCTTTTTGCCATTCCTTAATACTGAGCATAGAATTTCCTTTCTTATCTCTTTTATCGAGTGATTTAGGAACTTTGTTATTTTTTGATTTATCCCAAATAGAAAGAGGAATTTGACGAATGATGTGTTTATCTAAATGATTTTCACGACATACAACTAAAGATTTATCTTCAGGTAGAGATTTTTCTTGAGAAGAATTGGGACTTTTCAGTTTCTTCATTTCAAAACATTCCCATCAAATCAAAAAGATCGCTTCAAAAATTCTGAAACATATTTTTCCGAAAGAGGCTATCACAATTCCACAAGAAATGAAAAATGAAATTAGAAAAATATATTTTAAAGTTAAGTCCATTATATGTTCAGGATCGTGAAATATATCAAATAGATAAAATGAGATAATTCCTAAAACAACCCCCAAAACTATAAATAATAATAACACCAATATAGACATTTCTCAACTCCTTTAGAATTCTAGATTCCCGTCAAAAGAAAATTTAAAAATAGAAATAGAGAACTAATCACAGCAATAATAAAATATAAAATGCTCATAAATAAAAATGAAATATACAGAACTACATGCCAATTGTTTTCAGGAAACTTTATCTTCTCCATTTTAGCCATTTTTAAAACTATGCAAAATGATAAAATACTACTTAAGAAAAGTCCCAAAACTAAAAAAAGAGGCATTTTTCAATCCTTTATATTAAAGTATTTTCTAAGGAAAATTTTACAGTTTCAAAAATAACTGGTGAAAAAATTATTCCTAAAATTATGGACAATAAATATATAGAAGTTAAAAATACCCCTATCACAAATTTAATAACACTTTTATTTACAAAAAAATAATTCCAAATTAATAAAAATAAATAACCATAAACTATCCACCCACAACAAATCAAAAATGTGGTAAGATAATATATAAAAAATATTTCAGTATTGTTATATAGATCCATGATTTTTAAGAACATTTTTTAACCTTTTTCTTTAAATTAAAGATCCAGTTTGGAGTTCTAGGGGCTTCACCATCTAATAGCCATTTAAAATTATTCCAGATATCCCACATTTTTATAATTAATCTAAAAAGCATTTATTTTCCTCCTAGTTAAACGTCACCCCCTTTCCTTTTAAATTCTTCATATAATCTGAAATACTTTCACATACTTTTTTAAGATTACAATTATATAAACCACAAACATGAATGCTTCCAATCTCTAATATTTTCCAAACATTATTTTCATCACAAGCTAAATCTAAAACGAATAAAGGATATGGAGAATAATAATTTGAAAAATACCTTGCTTTTTCTACCGCTTCTTGAGGAGTTTGTTCTTCAGGATAACTAACATTTTTTCCATTGTTTTTATATATTGAACTGGTTATAACATTTTTATTATAAATAATAAATCTGCATTCTTGCATAATATATTTTGGTTTTGAAATGATAATATATTCAACATCTTCACATGACCAATCTGTAGCTTTTTGTAAAGCCTCTTTATAATCTCTAGAATTTAAATCAAATATCTTTCCTGCAAAACATTTATCAGAACTATCTGGCCTTATAAAAATATGTCCATTATCTTTATACTCTCCAAAAATAATACTATTTTCATTTTCTAAAAAAGAATATTCTCTAACCATAAAAGGGTAATTAAAAAAATGTTTTTCATTTTTTGTAGTTTGAGAATAACTCATAAAACAATTTGTAAAAGAGAATAAAGGCCATCCACAAAAATCAATCAAATTTTCTTTCTTTTCACATCTCTGTAATGATCTCATCATATTGATGGATCCTAAGGGAAACATATATTCTCCAGTAAAAAGATTATTATAGCTATCTTTCAAAGAAAAAGGAATATATTTTATTTCTTCAACCTTACAATTCAATCTTTTAAAATTATTGATTAATATATTAGAGATATTCTCAAAATGAGAATCAGTTTCTATAACAATTTTAAAATCCATTTTATAGCCTTTCCATCTGTTCTTTGATATACAATAAGTCTATAAAATTTTCTTCTGTTTCAGGGATAGGTGTTTTATCTTCAAATAATAGTTGATTATTTTCAAAATAGATTTTAAAATTATAATTTAGATGGATTTTATCATATGAAAAATATTCCTTTGGAAAAGAATAAAACCCTAAATCTTTTAATTCACATCTCACATTTTCTAAATCTATATCTACAATATTTCCATCAAGTTCTTTTTTCATTTCAGTTCTTTTTAACCCAACCTCTAGATATAAACAATTCTTTATATTCCAAAAAAGTTTTTTGTTTATCTAAACCTAAAAATTTATAAAATTTGTATTGTTTATCATCAATGTCTAAAAATATTTCTTTTAAAGGAACAGATATAAAATCAACAGAAACTTCTTTCACATAAGGAGGAATATTTCCAGGTATCGAGATAATCTTAAAAAATTTTTCCGACTCAGTGGAAAAACATACAGTCGCGATAACCAGTACAACAACATCTTCCGTTTTAAATGATGACATTTTCTTTTCCTTTCAATAAAAATGTTCGTGTTAAATACTTCTGCTTACATATCTTACATTCATACATAATTGGTCCAGAAATTGAACCTTTTGTTTCTTCAGTTATTCTCTGCCAAATTTCTATTAAAGGAATATCACAAAAGAAACATTTATCTTTTTGATCACACTCCAGAAAAGAATTATTTCTTCTCAAGTTTTCTTCGATTAGCATCATATTTTCCTATCCAAAAATAGGTTTTTCTATTTTATTATTTGTTACTGAATGTTTATAATTTTTCCAATCATTTTCAATCTCAGGAAATACATAAAATTTTGCTGAGAAGTTTTTGAACATTCCATTTTTATCTAATGTAGCCTTGATAATATATCCGCCGATATTTGGAGTCAAACCTTTCTTTTTTAAATAGTTTGTTTTTCCTTCAAACGTTCCACATTGTGCTCCAAAAATAGAGCCAAACATTGCTTGTAATTGAATATGTAAATGACCACATAAAACAAATCTCAAACTCTGTTTATTTTTCAAACCATTAGCGATGCTAGATAATTCATTATAGGCAGCTTGTTCAATTCCTTTTTGTAATCTATAAGACATAGCGTAGGGAACCCCACCTGAAGGATGCCACATTTTCATATCCACACCATTTAATATAGGAATATCGACTTCATCATACCCAACATAATTTACATCTTCTCTTTCTGATGAAACTCTTAACAAAGGATTATGTCCGCCTCCTTTTGTGATAAAAGAATAATCGTGATTTCCGCCAAGAATATACCAGATAAAACCTTTTGGAAGATTTATAATTGCGGAATTTTCTTGGCCTTCGGCTGACATTTCATAAACGTCATATTCATGACCTGGAAACATTTTAATTCCAGAAACTAAATCTCCTGGAGAAAACATATATTTAACATTATTGTTTTTACATATCTCAGCGAATTCATTTAAAGCGGTGATTTGGCAGGATGTTGAACCGAAGTGAATATCAGAGGCAACGCCAAAGATAATTTCTTTATCTTCTAATTTTTCAACCTTTGAAACATTTAAATTTGGGGCGTCTTTACTCAGACAAACAAAATCTGAAAACACACTTATCTCATAACCTTTTGATCTATAATAATCCACAAATTCAATTATGCGTATAGGGGGACAATATAACAAATCACATAATTCTGTTATTTTTATATTTTTCTTTTTCTTAATGATATCTATAAAGGAATTATCTTGAATAACACTTTCTTTAAATTCTTCAGGAGTGGGAAACCATTTTTTTATAATTGGGGTTGAATTATTGAACTTTCGATTAACTCTTTTCCATAAAGTTTTAAAGCCTTCAAAAGATGATTTGTATTCATAATCATTAACAGCTTTTTCGTAAGTTTCTCGTCTTGATTTATTTTCTTTAATACTTGTTAAAACAAAATCATATAATTTTGAATAATCATTACCCATTATAAGCCTCCAACTTTTTTGGTTAAAAGCTCAAAGTCAACCCTGAGAAGGGGTTTAAAATTTGTTCATACTTTTTGTAAATATATCTAAATAGTTTTCCCAAAAAAGTTAAAGACTAAAACTAAAAATTTTAAGATTTTATTTTTTAAAAATTATTCATAAATAACAGTCAAATCTGGAGTTCCCTCTGTCACAATTGTTAACCCTGTGAAAAAAGGACATTTATATTCTAAACCAATTGGTGTTGCGCTGGCATCGGGATCAATAATAGCAATTATATTTCCTGAAGCCGCAGTATTGTCATAAACTGTAATAAAATTATTTGTCGGATTATTTAAAACTATTTTATGTAACATGCCTGGGCCATATTTACAAATAGTTGTGGTCGAGGTTGAAATATGTTTATATACTGGAAGGGTTAACATTTTTGCATAGCTACTAATTGACATCATTCGAATTGTAAATAAAATATTCGCTCCATACCCATTTGAATTTATATTTTCGACAGTGCAAGGAAAAACGAGACTATTTGTTAAAGGGCCAAGGCCACAGATTATTGCATGTAATAAAATTTCATCGACATAAAATTGTGCCCCCATAGCGGAATAATCAATTACTAAACAATGATAATTATTATCCATAAAAAATCATTTCCATATGTCCCATTAAAATCTCCTGAAGAAACTATTGTGTCAGATCCAGAATCTCTATTTGCGACACTTAAAGTGTTTCCAGATAATTGAAAGAAAAAACCATTATTTGAATCGAAACACCCAACTCTTCTAACATTGTCACTTGTCGCGTCTGAAGTGAAAGACACCGCTCCTCTAAAACTATTAATTGTTCCGGCAATATTTCTTGCTTTTCTATTCGATTGATATTTTACCGTAGAATTTGCCGTTGCCCCGGTTCCTAAAACTATTTTTCCAGATTGAGAAGCTGAACCAGAACCAGTCACAGTTTCTGTCCAAAAATTTGTATCTTTTGTATTATCGTGAAATGCCGTTCCTATTAATCTTGTTGGTTGCATAGTTTTCATTTCTCTGGCATAAGTAATATAAACTTCTTTTTCATTCTCTGAATCTATAATTCTTGTTGTGGTTTTCAAACGTCCCTTTTTATCTAGACTTTTTGGTAGAGTCGATAAAACTGGGCAAAAACTTGTTTGCAATCTAAAAACGGTTGTGTTATTTGTACTTAAATTTGTAACACGAACCCGTATAAACATTGTTACTGATTGAATTATCCAGCCTTTTCCTCCCATTGAATAATAATATTCAAAATCATTTGTTATGTCCCAATTTGTTCCATCATGAGATTGATCCAAATATACAATACAATTTTGATCAGTTTTTAAACATACTTGAACTCCAGTAAAATTTTCTGTGCATGTTGACGATCCAATATATGTTTCATTGCTTATCAAATTTTCTTCAGAACTATTATTTAGATCAATATGGCAACTTTGAATTACAGAAACCCCAAGATTAAAATCTCCATTAATATCTTCTTTAGAAACAATGTTCATTTCATTAGAATCAGTCAAATGTATTTTCCGTAAAACTGTCATTTGAATATTCTCCAAACTACAAAAAACTTTTAAAGGAAATTTCGAAAAAATTAAAAGGTTGGGTTAAATAATCCACCAATTTGTATTATCAGATTGAATTGTGACTGACTCATTTTGAATTAAAGTGATGGGGGAATTTTCGTTATCAATAGTTTCAAGGCCATGTGGGGTTACAGAACATTGAAAAGAATCATTTATACATTTTATATTATATTTTTTCCCTTCTAAACCATTTGATGGTGGTAAAGAAATATTTACAGAATTTAAACTTCCATTAATTAAAATTGTATGATCAATTTCTTTAATCAAATAATCAGATGGTTTTATTAAAATAGAATTTTTTATGTCCACATATGAATATTCTCCAGCAAAAGAAACCCATCTAGATTCTTCTCCTTGTGACGTTTCTAAAACTCTTAAATGATCTATCACATATTCAGATCCATATTTTATAAATTTATAAATTGAATTGACTTCTAATATGACACAATATTCTCCATTTCTTCCCTCTGTTTCTGCTTGTGCAATAGAATTAAAAATTAAATTTCTAACTTGTTTTTGACTTATAGGCATGTTAAATTCCTATCAAAAACTCAAGGGTATCTTATTTTTTTACATAAAATAAAAATAAAGTTGTTTTATCTCTGTAACAGGGGGGGAAGAAGCGTCTTGTGTCGCGCCTATATCCCAAGGAGCAGTTCTTAAGATTTTTTCAATTGTGTCATTAAAAGGATATGAAAGATCTGATGATAAATCAGAGCCTTGACCCCTGGCAATTGTGTCAGTGGGATCTAAATGATAATTATCATTCAAAGCATCAAGAAAAACCACCCCTCCGCCATCTGTGAAATTAGTTTTTGTCCATGCCCCAAACCAATTTGTTCCATTGCTTTCAGATATACAATTTTTTGAAACACCAACTCCAGAGGCAAGATAAAACCCAACTTGAGTACAAGAAATAGTATCACAATTATAAAAATACCCTGTTCCCCCAACTGGATTACAAATAAAGCCATATTCAGTTTTATAAATAATAGTATTTACAATATATGCGTTTCCTCCCCCCATAGAATAAACATGTAAACCTGAGTACGCTCCAGAACCAATATTCGTTCCGCCATTTCCTATACAAGAAATAACTTTTGCGTTAGGACATCCATTTATAAAAATATTTCCAATATTATCCGCAGTATTTTGATTTGTCGATGTGATTGACACCCCATAAAATCCTGGAGCATTTTCCCCTGTCATTGTAAAAGCCCATGAAAGGTTAGATAAATCATTTGTTGTCCAATTAAATCTAGGGCCTGTCAATGCGGTTCCATCATTTTCTTGTCCTGAAATTGGCATAATAACTCTAAAATAATTTGTATTTGCAGTTGCCGCACTAATATCCACTTTGTCATCATAAAGTCCTTCAGCACATTGAAGAACTTCTCCTTTTGCCGCAAGCACAAGATTAATATCGGTATCCCCTTCCCACGCTGAAAGCAAAGTATAATCGTATCCAATAGTTCCATATGTACTGATATTATAACTTGATGGCATAATCCAGGCTGAGGCCATATTCTTATTTTACCTTTTTAGTCAAATATTTAAAAGAATTTTTTTGTTTGTCAAAACAAATTGATACATGTTCAGAAAAATCTATCACAATATTATTAGCTTTAAGGGGTTGATCTCCAAATGTTTTATCAGAGATCAAAGGAATGCTCATTTCAGGATACCAACCATCTTTTATAATTTCTAATGGTATTTTATATTTTCTTTTTGCAATTCTTCTTGAAATTAAAAAATCTTCATTTTCTAAAAGTTCCACAGCTAATTTTCTTGCATTATCAAAAGAAATTCCTGTTGCTGGAACAACCAAATAATGAAGAAGTTCTTTTGTTCCCCATGCATGAGGAGATAAATGTGCTCCAATAATATCTCCTTGTTTCCATCTATGCTCTTCAATTTCATCTCTTCTTGCAATTAAAAATTCAATAGTCGCAGCCATTTATTTTTTCCTAAATCTGATAGAGGCTTAAAGTGATAGTCATAATAACCCCTTTTGCTCCAGTCCCATCATCTATGACTCCTGGCCATAATTCATCCCCGGTAAAAACCTGGTTATTTAAAATATCAATTGTTGGCTGGGTCGTAGCAGAAGAGCTGTCCCTTTCATCTTGATCTAAAAAAACATTCTGTGTTAAAATCTCAGAAGTCGAATCATCTGAAATACTTTTTTTATCTAAATTGCATTCAACCCCTCCTGATGTGGAAGCCGTTGACGCATGTAATTGAACATTGATAATATACCATTGATCATATTCTGAGGGAATAGGAAGACAAATCTTTTCAAGCCCCGTTGTTAACGCCGTATCTTTATCACATAAAGACAGCCCAATGGTTTTTATATTATCTGTTCTCAATAAATATTGTGGATGATCATCACTATCCAAACCGTACAAATTTCCATGTGCTTCAGCAACCCATCTTGTATCTCCACCATTGCCGGTTTCTAAAACCACAACATGATCAATTGTATATGCCGCCCCATATTTTATATATCTATAAAACATTCTCGTTGAAAGCACAACGCAAAATTCTCCATTATTTCCATTATTCTCAGCTTCAGAGACAGATGAAAAAACTAAATTTCTTATTTGTTTTTGGCTTATAGGCATAGGATTCCCCTACTAAACAATCAAATGTTTCCAATTGTCAAAAGTATTATTTTCATCCAATTCATTTTCATCATCAGAATCAGTCATCATTCTTTGATAAATCAATTTATATAAAACATCTATTTCAATATAACAAAGAGATTGATCTTTTTTATTTCCATTTATCTTAACATGAAGATTAAAAGAATCTAATTTCATTTCTTCTATTTCACAATTATATTTGTTCACTAAATATTCAACCATTTCAAAAAACAATTCTTGGGCTTTATTCATATTCTCATTCATTTTTTTAGAATCCAAATTGAGAGTTCATAGTGGCAACATCCAAAACAGAATCCGTAGCTTTTAAATTTTTTGTTTTGAAAGGTCTTTTTGAAGCCCCTCCTGAACCGCCAATAATCATATTTGGATTGCTTAAATCAAAACCTGTAGTAGCCGTCCACGCGCCATAAACCCAATCTTCGCCATTAAAACGTCTGCACATTCTAACTTCAGTTCCGTTATTTCTCCATTGAATTCCAATCCAAAAAGTCTCAAATCGTGTAAATTCACACGAAACTGACGCAGCTGTAAATGTTCCTAAATCAAGATAAATTAAAACAATATCAGTTGATGAACCTCCAGCCGGAAAATATAGACTCATGCCTCCACCTATGGTCGAGGTTAAATTAACTAAATCAATCACTGTTCCCGGAGGGGTCGCAGCGGCTTCATCCCAAATACTCTGATCACTCGAGTCAAACCATGGGATAATCTGAGCCACACATGTCCCTTCATCTGAAAGCGCATTATCTAAACTTGCGGTTCTGACAAAAGTATTTATATCCTCAGATCTATTAAAATCTGGTAAAGGAAAATCACAATTATAAAAACTCATTTCATTACTTGAACAAGTAATTGTCGTTACGCCATAATATCCATTATTTCCAAAGGTATAAATTGAATCGTCAATATTGGCAGTGACCCAATGAGTAGGAGAGAAAATTGCTCTAACTTGTAAGCCTCCACCAGAAGGTAATTGTGTAATTGCGAAATTTATAGTTTTAGGATCATAGTCTCCAATAAAAATTGAATCGATAAGAGCGTACGCCCCAGCGACTAAGGCGATTATAAATCCCCCTCCTCGATTAGTTATGGCAAAAACTCCATATTGAGGATTTGTTGGATCGTCCACCATCATAAATAATCCACCAACACCCTGGCCTCCCACTGCACACTCAATTTCAAAACTATCGGTATAGTCTTGTGTCGTGACACAGGCTAAACAATTTTCAATATCAGTGACTGGCTTCGATGAAATAGATTCTACAACTAAATCAAGTACTTCTCCAGCTCTGAGAAATAGCGCATCATTTAAAACTCCTTGCCCAATTCCTATAGAGGCAATTGTAAAATTTGCAGAGATATCTCTATTAATATAAGGATACCCTCCTGAAAAATCCCTTCCGATTGATATAAGATCTATGACACCGCCTCCACCAGGTTCTAACGTAAAAATAATTTGATGATAAAGATAATTAAATAACGTATTTAAACCTTTGGATAAAATAACTCTAGTATCTCCATTTGAAACAATATGAAGATGCCCGCTCACACTTTGTTCAACATAATTATTTAAATCCGGGGTGAACTCTAAAGCCCAACCATCTGGACATTGAGGATCTGTCCAAGTTGAAAAATCATAATTTACAATTTCTTCTCCGGGATCAATATTTGGAACATTTGGGTTAATTAATGTCGATGACATAATTTCCCAACCCGGTCCATAAACCCAATTTAAATCTGTAATTAAAGTATGATCTGAATAATCTCCAAAATTAACTTTTGGTAAAATAACATCTCTTATTAAAATAGGAAGGGGATAATCTGTTTTTAAAGTCAAAAGTCCAAAAACATAAAAATCATTTGTTCCGGTTCCATTAACAGATGGATTATTTCCATCAAAAATGGCGATTGTTGGTTCCATGCCATCAATTCCGGCAGGAGCCGTTCCTGAGATATAAATAATACTCCACCCATTTGATAAAGAAATTATGCCAGAAAAATTAAAAGTTCCTCCAGCGGAAAGAAGATCTGTCTCAAGAGTGATTACGCCATTATTTACCACAGCGACAGGTAAAGAAACTGGGACACCGCTATTGCTAAAATTAAATCCTAACGCTCCATTATATATCCCATTTTTCGTTGCCGCCATGACTAAAAAATTATCATTTTCAACAGCAGGGATTCTGCTTCCCGAATATTTTCCAAAAAGAAGATGAAGCCCGAAACCACCAAAACCATTTATCGCTTGAATTGAATCTGAATTGACTCCAGATAAAGGCGAAGAGATAATTCCAGACCCAATACTCACATCTATATAATTCCAATATTGTGAACTACTTAAAGTTTCTCCAATGCTATAATTTGTAATTTGTGGCACATAAATTAATCCATCATTAAAAACAGGTTGATTTTCTGTGTCTTGAACTAAAATACCTCCGGTTGGATTCATGCCCGAGCCAGTTCTAGAAGTCGTTCCAGATGTACTGCTAATCGTATCCGTAAAATTTAATAAAAGGGGCATATTCAAAATATAAGTGGGGCCAGGTGGAGTTCCTGAAGGCATGATTCCGATTCGGCCAATAAGATGCATATATTTTTTGGCTCCTTATAAACTCATTATTAAAGCGATTATCGCTCCAACTGATAAAACTCTAAAAACTCCATTATCTATACTTTCTCTTAATTTATTATATTTTTGTTCTTTTCTTAAAGTTTCTTCCGTGTTTTGCCATAAACTTTTATATGTATCAGCTTTATATCTTTCAAATTTTAAAGCATCAATTAACAAATTAATTTTTTCAATTTTTATATTTGTTAATTCTCCATTTGCTATCATCAATTCTTCATATTTTAAAATAATGCTTAATAAAGCATCTAATTTCTTATATCCATCATCTGTCATTAAAATGTATTTTGCATCATCAATTTGATTATCAGGAACTTGAATGATCTTTCCTGTTTGATCAATATTAACAAATATAAAATTGGGCATATCAGGAATTTTAATTTGTTTTAAAAATTCCTTCGGATCTATTTTTATTTCTGGAGAATTAAAACTTTCAGGAAAGTTTGGTTCAGGAATTAATTGTTTTTCATAGGGAGCAGAAGCACAGGATAAACTAAAAAAAAGTAAAAAACAAATTATCGATGCCGCTTTTGTAATTCTTCCCATTTAGACCTCACAGAATTATTTGTCATATTCAATGAAGAACTATTCAAAGCTTCATTTACTTCTTGATTTGTATCTTCGATTATTTTTTTAATTTCTTCTTTTTTATCTTTTTCGACATTTTCTAAAGCATCAATTTTTTGTAAAACCTCTGTTTGTTTTTGTGTAACATTGTTAATTAAGGGAATCGCATTCTGAACTGTATTTTCATGATTTTGAATATTTCGTTTAGATAGAAAGCCTAATCCTTTAGAAAAAATTAACATTAAAATTCCAAAGACGCCTATTCCACCCAAACCATATTTTAAAACATCGACATAATCTAAAGTGTCTTTTCCATAGGTTAAAATTGAATTTGGATCCATTTTTATATATCCATTCTTTTTATGGTTTCTGAATTATCAGTTTTCTCATTATTCAAGGCTCTTAGTTTTCCAACCTTAAAGGTTTCTCTAACAACCACAATAGTTCCCACTAAGCTCGTTATTGACATACATAAACCTAAAAATGTATCCTTTATAACCCTTGACATTTCAACTATATATACATATGAATCAGGTTGTAAATCAGATTTTAAAACTCTAAAAACCAATTCAAAATCATTGTAAATTATCCATGCCCCAAAAAATCCTAAAACGAAAAGTGAGATCAAATACATCCAAACTTTAACTGACATAATATTCTCTAAAAATCTTATTTTTACTGATTTTTTTAAAGTTTCGTCTTTCATGGCTTTAGAACCTCAATGGTTTAAATGTCAAAGCATTTTGAACCTGTGATCTAAATTCATTATCATCATTTAATGGTAATTCAACTCTTTTAAACCACCCTCTAATAAAGTCTTCTTGGGTTTCTTTATTTCTCGATAATTTTATAAAATGATATCCCAATAAAACATTTAAAATCTTTAACAAAAGATTTTCATCATCTTTCTTTAAATAAGCTATAATAGAATTATTTGTATTCATGCCATAATTACCATCTTCACTTATTTCCGGATATAATTTTCCACCTTTATTCAAAACATTTAAAGCAACTTGAAGAAACCCTATAGCTGTTCCCGGACCGCAAAGAATAGACGTATCAAATAATTCATTCGCTATATTTTGACTTGATTGTTTGTCTCCCCAAAACTTATCCCAAAACTCAGCTTTATAGAAATTTCTTATATATTTTTGTAATTCAGAAATAGAATCTAAATTTGAAGGAAAGCCTGGTTTATTCCTCATCTGATCAATGATAGGCCACCCTTCCCAATTTGGATTCTTTTTTCGTGCTACACCTTTATAAGTTTCCCCACCCATATCATTTGGATGATTTGCATATCCACCCTCAAAATTTAAAGTTTTATTATATGAGATTTCGAAATTAGCCATGATGTCTTTTCTCCAAATTTCTCTTCATTGATTTTAAAAACGGTTCTTTACCAAATATAATTTTTATAGATAAAGTTATGTTTTCAGATATAAAATGAGCCAAATTTTTTAGGCCCCGCCATCTGTCCATGCCTGTTCACCTCGTCCAACCACAGACCATCCACTTAAACTATCTTTTAAAATTGTAACCTGATCTCCTGCTGCGCCTGAAGAAGTCAATTTATTTCCTACGGCCAAAACTGTTCCATCAGAATTTATAATTCTATCTGTCGCATCGGGTCTTATATTTAAAACTTGAGCGTTTAACGTTCTAAAAGTGGCACTGGCTCCATCTATACAATCCACAACATCCTCAAGCGTCACGGTTATTTCTCCAGTCGCATCAACAAAATAAAATTGTCCTTGTAAATTATTATTTGTAAACACGACACTATTCTCAATTGTTGTGGTTGAAACACTTTTTGAAGGTGTCTTATAATTGTCAGTTAGCATAAAAACCCTCTCTATATATCGAGAAACGAATTTGGATTTTGTTTTGGCTGACCCTTTATAACCTCTTTCATTATGTCTAAGGCTTGTCCATCTTTTAAAATCATATTTTTCCAATAAGACCGAATCGACTCTTCAGAATCTAAAATTGCATTTGTTTGCTCAATAGGAACGCCTATCGAGAATATTCCTTTTCCATTTGTTTGAATCATGCCGTTAAACCATCTAACGGTTATGACCTTATTATCTAAAGTAATAATATCATTCACAAATTCTTGATAATTATTATCGCTATTTTTTAAAATAATATCCCTTAAATTTCCTAAAATTGGAATATAATTTTGAGGGACAAATCTTCTCCAATCTGACCCTATAATTTTTGTTTCATCATCATATCCTAATCTAGATGCCAAATACCAATTGCATAATTTTACCTTAAAATCATTGGATAAAACTAAAACAAAAAATTTAGAATAATTAAATATACTCCAAATAAAAGAAATGGTTTCCTTAGCTTTTTTAACTTCACTTAAGTCTCTAATTGTTGTGACCAAAACATTTTCTTCATCACATTTTTCAATATTATTTAACATATAACCAGTTGAAAACTCTGCTAAAAATTCTGTATTGTCATTTTTCAATGCATTGATTTTATAAATTGATTTTTCATTATTTTTTAATTTATCAAAAAATACAACATGATCACTTTTAGTAATAAAATCAGTGACCTTATATCTTCCCTTAAAAATCTTATCACAATCTATTTTAAACAAATTACAAAACGAAATATTAGCATGAACTATTTTATTATTGTGATGTATAATGATCCCCTCATCTGAAGCCTCATATAAATATTTAAATTTTCCTTCACTCAAATTGTATTTATTTTCATTTTGCCTAGTTAAATGAGATGTTTTAATTAAAAGTTTTAATCTATTGATAAAGGGCTCAAGTAAAAAAGGTTTTGAAATAAAATCAAATAAACAATCTGAATTGTCTAAAACTTTATCAACCATATCTCTCCCATCTTCGTAACCAGATATGAAGAGATACGATGCACTTTTATTTCTATTTTCATGAATTTTTCTACAAAGTTCCATCCCATTGTAAGGTAAAGTTTTTAACATTACATCGATTATAAAAACATCAACCAATTCAATATAATCATCTTTATTTGCATCTTCAAAACTACAAAAAGATTTAACAATGCAATTGGGAAAAAATTTTTCTATCCAATCGCTTATAACAGAATTTGAGGCTATATCATCATCTATGACATATATAATAGATTTTTCGTCCATAACCATCAATTCAACCTCCGAAAAAATTATTAAGGTAACCCCAAACTTTTTATCAATTCTTTTAAAATATCAAAATTAGATTTAAAATCAAAATACAGTTTTATAAGACTTCCTATAATGCCAACCATTCCAAAGAATGCGCCCCATAACATTATCTTTAAACTATTATAATTTTTTATAGCTTCGACATTTGAAGAGCCAATCTTTTCATTCAATCTTTTATCTAACTCAGAAATTTTATCACATAATTCATCTTCAGACTTATTTCCATTATCTTTTAAATCTGCAATTTTCGTTTTAATATCTTCAATCAAATCATATATTTCATCTGATTTTTCAATATTTCTTTTCTGTTGTTCTGAAAGCACTGAATACGACTTAATCCAGTTTTCATAAGATGACATTAATAAATAAAGATCGTCTCGACTTAATTGCTTGCCTTCAGCCATAAGATTTTTATTCCTCCGTAGAAAGAGCTATTAAAATATTTATTTTTTCGATAAATTAAATCTCTGTTCAAAAATCTATTTTATTATGTAGTTCGTTTATTTTTTCACCAAGTAAATTTCTCTTTAATGATTTCTTTAAAATCATATTTAATTCAGATTCAATAATTCTAAGTCTTTCTTGTAATTGATACATATCGCTTATTAGCTCGATCTCATAAGTCTCAGGATCTTCTTTGTTTTCAAGATATTCACAAATTACGTTAACTGACTCGATTAAATTAGTTCCTTTACTTTTATTTTGTAATTGTTCTAAAAGTCTTTTACAAAGAAGTTCTATCTGTAACATTTTTAAGTTTTTCTCCATATGCTTTTAGCACTCTTGGGTTGTTGGTTCATTGCTTTCCTCCATTATAGTTCCGTTTAAATAATTAAAGAACAATTTGGCTCTTGGATTATATCTAATATTTACCTTTCCCAATTTTAATATTTCTTTTAAAATAATAATTTCCTCTTCTAAATGAATAATTTTTGCTTTTAAAGTATGTTGAATATTTAAAGATTCTTCTTTCTCTTTTAACTTTCTTAATTCATCTAAAAATTCATTGGAAGGTTTTATACTATACATTATTTTAATCCTTATCCAATCCATTATCTTTAATAAAATTATTGGCCAACTCTAATAATTCATTTCTTCTTAAAATAAATTCATCCCATAAAGGGCATGGTTCGTTCTTTTCTATGGAAATAAGTTTTTCGGTTTGAGCTCTTTGTTCTCCTAAATTAGATATTTTATTATAAATAATTTTTAAAACATCTTCTTTTGTCTCAACAGAAACATTTTCAAAAATTAAAGAAGTTTCAGTCCATTTATTATATTTATATTTTGGCTTATGAAAATGTTTTGGAGGTTCTTCAGAAATATAATTTTTTGGTGGTTCAAACCCAAGTTCTTTAATTATACATTTTGTTCCATTCTCTTTACTAAAAAATATTTGATCCCTATAATCAGGAATTAATTCCCAACCTTCCCCAGAAAAAATTGCTTTTTTATTTTGTTCTGGTTCTGGAGGCTTTATTGTGGTTGAATTTGCAGGAATAATAAAATCCCCAGGAGACCTCGGATTTTCTCTAGCCTCTCTTTCATAGATATATTCTCTTGTATTTCTATCAAAGGAATAAACTTTCATTTAAATCTCCCTTTATATTTTTAAATAAACTTTACACAATACATGACATTGATATTCAATGGACGAGTTTCTCCTGTTGGATTATTAACGGTAGCCGTTGTAGTCAAACCGTTATCTAGCCCTTTTCCACCGCTATCTGCAGAACCGTCAACCCTTCTATAATAATCATGATCATGAGCACCGACATTATCACTTTGTATTGTTCCAACATAATCTCCAATTAAAGCCCCGTGATCCATAGTTCTTGAAGCGGCATCTGGATCTCTCCCAGCTGAATTATCCCAGCCTCTCAAAAATCTCCCTTGATAATCTGGCAAATAAAAATCTGTTGCAGTTTCTCCATAAAGAGCCGTGACCCCGCCACCAGCTAATAAATAATAAGCATATAATTCTGGAAAATCAGTTTTTGAAATGAGAGCGCCGTTGCACTCCAAATATGTATTTGGGTCAGGAATAATTTCAGAAGACACTGCGATCACTGTTCCGATAGGAACTAAAGATTTAAGCAAATTATATAAACCATCTACTGGATGTAAATAATATAAATCATTATTTGTCGTATCGACATATAATTTTCCAAATCCAATTTCTTGGGCTGGCTGCGAAGCTTCTTTTAAAATTAGAGCTTCGGTCGCAACAATTTCAGGCCCTATAAATCCTCTTCTTCCCACGTTTTATTCCTCCATTTTATTCAAAAAAATATTTAAAATATTTTTTAAGTATTCACACTTCTGGCTAATTCATACCAAATTGTTCCATCAAAAATAATTGTTAAAGTATCTAAATTTACGGCAGAAAAGTTTGTTGCATTATTTAACTTAATATTTGCATTATTTTGAATTGTGTTATTTCCTTGAAAAATGAGATATCTTATATCTCCTTCTAAACACCCATCAAAATTTGTAACTGTGACTCCCAATGCAGGAACAAACCAAGCATGTCTATCAGATAAATCTGGAGTCGCATCTCCAACGGTTATAACCCCAATGGCTCTAGCAAGGGGTGTGGCTCCGCCTCCAATAAAAGAATAATTCGATCCAAAAATTTCTCTTGCTAAACGCAAAATATTATTTTGTTGGGTTTGTAAAGAATCAATAATATTTGAAATGCTGATGAGTCCAGACCCATTATTTCTATAATTTGCAGAAGTGACTCTAAATCTTAAAATATCTCCAGTTGTTATAATCAACGGCTCAAATAAAACTGAATAATTAGAATATTCAGAATATTCTCCATAATCAATTCCATCGATGGTTTGAATTGATCTTAATAAAATCCCATTTAAATAAACTTCTAATTCGTTGATTCCCATATTATAATAAAAGCCTGTTTGTATTTCTATATAACCTGATTCTGTAGTGTCTACAATAAGTATCTCATCTTTCAAAACTCCAACCGGACGATTATAATCCGCCCCCGTTGAAATTTTTCTATATTGTCTTGTGTTAACTTCTTTTAAATCAGGCATTTATAAAACTCCTTAAGAATTTACACTTCTTCCAATTTCGAGCCATCCTAAAGCTGTTAAACAAATTGTTAACGTATCCCCAGCTTCACCATCAAAATCGATTCCACCCTGAAGAAGAATTGTTGCGCCAGATATAATTGAGCAAGAAGCTAAAAATAAACAAATTATAATTTGTCCAGAATCTCCACCGGTTATAGTCGTGAGGTCAGTTCCGTTCATTGAAATTAATCCAACTTTTTTTCCATTAACTAAATTATAAGCTGCAACCGTTCCCGTTGTATTATTTTCAAGAAATGGAACATATCCATGATATAAATCCAATAATGATAAAGAGGTTTCAAGACTCTGCCCATTTACTAAAATATTATGAGAACTATAAGTCGGAGTTTCAGAGCCAGCGCCGGTCTTGCCAATAAACGTTCTTATATAGGCTGGCTCAATGGGCATTTCGTTATCTAAAACTCCAATTGCAGTTTCTAAAGAAGAACTTTGGGAGATATAATTTGTTGAAGAATATGTTGGCATTTCTGACCCAGCGCCAGATTTACCAACGAACTTTCTTATAAAATCTTCTTCCTCTTCAGAACCCATTCCCGTTAAGACTGAAAACAAAGATAAGTCGGGATCGTAAATAACCCCATAATCATTTATATTTCCTGTTTCATTAAAAACCGCTTTGATTCTTAAATCAAACCCGCTATTTTTTTGTACACTTGTAAGAAGGGTTGCAATCGCTCCACTTGTTTGACCGGTAATAGTCTCAAAGATTTCAAATGCCGTTGTGTCTAAAACATTTGAAATTAATAAAGTCGATGTTCCATCTGTCCCAGCAATTATTGCTGAGTTTCCAGAAGTTCCATATAAAACTTGTTCATTAGGAATAAAAGTTCCTGAGACCAATGATATTGTTTGGGAATATGTTGCAAACATATGAATTGAATTTAAAGTTGCATTTTCCCAAGTCGTTCCATCATTTGTAATAAACCAATCTATATCCCCTGTGCTATCTGAAGTGATTTGCGCAGATGTGATAAATGTTCCATCATATCCGGATTCTGTTAAATTTTTAGAAACAAATTGTTCTCCTGAAGTTCCTTCCATTCTATAATTATCTGTATTTAAAGTCGAAGTGGTTAAAATCATATCTGTGTATTCCAAATTGCTAAAATCATCAACGGTCAATCTTTTAAAGACTGACGCTAATAAAAGATCTTGATATCTATCAAATCTAGAAATTGGCCCAGGGATTGATGATCTCGCTGGCATAAACCAAATATCACAAACTGTTGTACTGGAGCCTGCGGTTACTGAGATTCCTAAAAATTGTTGAAAATCTGATGGAGCCAAATCAGTGATTGACCCAGCTTCAGTTTCAGATAAATAAACATTTTCTCCGTAATGAATTGATCTTCCCGATTCTATGGGAACGCTTTGTACAAAACCATATAAACGAACTTTTCCTGTTCCGGCTAAAACCGTTCCAACAGACAAAACTCCAGCATCGCATAAATAAGATTCATTTGTCGCAATTGCCGGTCTTGCAAATCCATCTGTGGAGATATAAACCATTTGACCCACAGAACATAAAGACGTATTTGCTGCCGTTCTTATCGAATTAAAAGATTCCCAACCAGTTGAGGTTCCAAAATATAATTCCTTTTCATTTTGAACATATATCAATCTTGATTCATCATTTGTTGAATCGAAAGATGGGAGGGTCGTTTCTGTTCCAGCCCAAACTTGGGTATATTCTCTTTTTACAGAATTGTTTGTTGGGTCAAGATCATGAAAAGAATCAACCTGATAGGAAACTCCATTAAAACTTACTGACACTGCTTTTAAAAATAAGTATGAGGCATCTGAAATATTTGCTCGTTGACTTGGAAGAAGAATTCTTATAGACGCCCTTGGCGCAGGTCTAGATTTTATATATGAATAATTTAAAGCAATATAATATATTCCAGCTTCGCTAAAAGGAGACGACAATGGGAGGTAATATGTGGAATCACTCATCTGAACTCTATGGTTTCCGGTAAAATCTATAAGAACATCATCTTTAATAATTTGTCCATTTGTAACCACAACATAATCAGATGGGCTTGTTGTATCTAAGGCAACGTCGACAGCGTTAGAATGAAATATGCAATTTCTTCCCTTAGAGATCAAACGTGTGAGACGATTAATCACATTGCTGTCATAAGATGCATATGGATCAACAGCCCTAGCCTGAGCGGGATAAATACTCATCAAAATCTCCCATTGTATTTTTCTTTAATGAGAAAATGCTTTTTACGGATTTAGTATTTGTTCTAAAAAATAAATCTGTATAGCAATATTTTGCTATATATATTAATAAATGATAGAGAAGGTTTATAATTTTATTTTTTTTAATTCTTCCTCTAAAGTTTTTGTTGAGGGCGATGCCCCTAAAACTGAAATGATAATCCATCCATCATCTTTCAATTGAACATCTCTTGAGGGATCAATATATTTGTCTTTATTATGCATAAACATTTCAGGAAAATCAAAAAATATTTTATTTTTTGGATCAGCAATATCTGAAATATATTCGTATCTTAACCTTCCATCTTTTTCTTGAAAGCGAATCAAGAAATCTCTCTTTGCGAAAGGAAGATATCTATGAATAATGTCAAGAAGATTTTCCTTGATATCTTTTTTCTTTTCTACTTTTTTTATTGGAGTGATATCTTCTATTTCCTGGATTATAGGAACCCTATCAGTTGAAATTTCTTCGAAAATTCTTTCCTCTTGAGGAGATAAATCTTTAATCTCATTTGTTTGTTGATTATTCTTAAATAGTTGGGAAAGAGAATATGCTGTTCTGGCTCTAGTTTCTTTTGAAACAAGTTTTGAATTTGGAAATTGGTTTCGATATTCTTTCATTGAAATTTGATGACTCTTTTGCAAATGTGCTGGAGTGATTACATTAAATTCTTTATTGCAGATTTGACAAGTCACTTTTGTGGATTCTTCATTCATGAATTTTATCCTTTCAAAAAATGGATTAAAGATTTAATTTTTGTTCTAACTTTGATAAGGAGGCAGAATGAAAAAAGACATCATAACATATGAACGATATGGATTTTTATTAAACAGATTAGAACAATTGATTATAGGAAACCTTCCTGTAAGACATATTGATGGTATTTATGGCCCGGTCAGAGGCGGACTGCCGATTGCTGTTCATTTATCACATTATTTAAAAATTCCATTTTTTGATGAATTTGATCTTTTTACTATAGATAAAAAAACCGTACTTTTTGTCGATGATATTGTTGACACAGGAAAAACTCTTAAAACTTTTATTGAATGGACTTCTGTGGAAAACTCAGCATTTGAAAAAATATATTCCGCATCATTATTTTATAAACATCGATCTATAATTAAGCCAGATGTTTTTGTCGAAGAAATTTCAAATGATATGTGGATAGTTTTTCCATGGGAAAGAAATGATGAAGTTCCCAATAGAGAAATTTAAGGAGATTTTTGATGCCTGAAATACGAGCTGAGATCGAATATCAAAGAGAAGATGGAACTTGGGTTCATTCAGATATTGAGCCAAAAGGTTGTGATTTTAATTCTATAAATTTAAATCATAGGGTGTTTCTTCATGATTGTTTGGATGAATGGCTTAATAATTCAAGAGGAACTGGGATCTTTTATATTAAAGATCCTAAATTTAATAATGATAATAATAACTTATGATTGAGAAAAAATATTATTATCTTTTAGGTATTTCTGTTAAGGGAGATATGTTCAATGAACAAAAAACATATTTAAAATATTTCATGAAATGGACAAGTGACGATGTTAATGATTTTGAACTAGCATCATGGTTAAAAAAGAACAAAATTATATCCTTAACAGAAAAAGAAATAGTTAAAATTTGTGGCCTAGAAAATATAATTGTTTTGTTAAATTCTTTTAGAATTTCTTGTCAAATAAATATGTGTACAATTCATTTATTTCATACTGATGAACCTTGGGAAGAAGAAATCTTTGAAAACATGGTTAAAAATTATAAAATCTTTTTAGATAAGTTCAGAGAATCTCAAATCCATCTTTAAAGAATACTTTTGGGGGTGCGTAGATTCGACGTGGTGTATTAGTAGCTTTGAAGTGCGCTCCGGAGCCTGGCTTCCGAAAATGCCGGAACAAAATAACCGCGAACTTCACGTTTGCCGCTGCTGATGGCTATGAGGTGGCTTTGGCCGCTTAATAGCTTAACGCAGCATTGTCCGCTCGACGGGCACGTTTCTTTGAGACTGTCTTCCTCTTTGAGTCTCATTGAGGCGTAACGACAGAGGAATAGAAATCGTTAGACTGAATTGGAAGTTCCAGGTCTTTTGATTTCGAATGTTGTTTTGGATATCTTCCCTCACATAAAAAGGTCTTCTGTTTTATGTGAGTATTTATGAAGACTATGAGCGTAGGATCTTCATGCGAAAAACATTGCGGACCACGGGGGCAGCTCCCGTGCACCTCCACCATTTTGACCCGGATAGCTTAAAAGGCAAAGCGATTTTCATCTAGAGCGATCCAAGGTGAAAAATGAGTTTCCTGTTCGAATCAGGATCCGGGCGCCAGAACAAACCTTCCCTATCCATAGGAGACGGAAGAGGATCGCTAATTTTACTTGGGGGAGTCATCGGAAAGTCTTCTAAAGACTTTCTAGGGAGTGCGTTGCAATCCCGTAGATGACTCCCCCATTTTAAAAAGAAAGGAGATATATATTGAGGATCATTGACTCTCGACATGATTATTATGATGGAGTTCAAAAACAAGGGCAAGATAGAACCTTAATTTTTAATAGAAAGTTTGAAGATGAAATTTTTGGAATTAAAGAATTAAGCATTCCTCTTTTTCATAATTGTTACATAACTATAAAAATGCGAAACAATTTAAATATTGATGAGTTTTTCATTATTTTCTGTGGAAAATATTATAGGGGGATACGACTATCTTTTTCCTTTATGATTGAAAATTATAAGATGGTTGAAGTACATCCTAAAACCTTAATTTCTTTTCATTATACAAAAGAAAGCTTTTTAAAAAAATTAGAATCTTATAATATTAAAGAAGAAAAAATTAAAGAGTTATTTATACATTGGAAATGGTTAGAAAAAATCTCCTTTAGGAGAAAAGAAGATTCATATGATACAATTCTTGATAACATCTTTTTAGAAAATGGAAGTGAAAAATATAAGAGATATGTTGTAGAAAATAAAATACCAATTTTATTAGGTGAGCCCCCAATATCTCGTCTTGATAGAAGCATCAATGGCATATTCACAAAAAATCCAATGTTAAAAGATTATGAATTTTTTAAGGTCATGGATGCTCAAACCGCCTTTCAAGAATTATCAATGTTCATTGGTGGGGTTTTGCCTAGAACGGAAAATCCCATTGTAAATATTTCTGATAAAGATATGTTAATTAAAAAAGGATTTGATAAATGGTCATTTAGAAAAATGTCCGAAGGTAAAAAAAGAAAGAAAGATAAATAAAACATATTTTAATTGATTTATTTTTAAACGACTACTTTCTTCAAAAAGGAGAAAATATGACCGTTCATGATTTTCCAGACTCTCTTGCTTTTCTTAGTATAAATCAAAAAAATATTAATAATAAAAATACTGCAATGTCATTATCAGCTCAGAGTGAAGGAATTGTTTCTGGAAGAAAATGTCCAAGAAGAAATGATGAATTTTGCATAGGCCCTAAATGTGCTGCATTTATTCGTTCAAAAGTAACTTTTTATAAAAAATTTAAACCTTATTTTGATGAGCATTATGTGGTAACCGCAGCGTATTGCGCATATTATAATAACCCTGGGATTCCTTGGATTGATTGAAGGAGATAAATGGCTAAACCATTCGAAGAACTAAGAAAACGAATGTCTCCTGAAGCTCAGGAACAAGCTAAAGAAAAGGCAAATAAATTATTGGAAGAAATTGAAAAAAATAAAGATGAATTTTCATTTAAAAATGATCAAGGTTCTTTCTTCTATTGGTTTGTAATGACATGCTTGGGCGATTTTTATTCTAAAAACCATAAAGTTGAAAATCTTCATAATAACCATAAGGCTGGAGAAGATTGGACGTTTGACGTAGAATTAATTGTCAATGGAATTAAAATTCCAGCAAGAAAAACTTTGAATGATATGTATGATCAATTAGAAAGAATGTTAACAGAAAAAGCAAATGAAATGATCCAAGATAAATGCAATGATTTAATAGATAGAATGCAATATTTAACTGAACAAATTGAAAATGAAGGAAGAATTAGATTGGGATTTGAAAAACAATATGATGACGATTAAAGAAAGAATTTATTTAAGATAAAATACGCGGAGGTGCGCCGAACTGGTTGAAGGCACCTGACTGTAAATCAGGCACATAGGAAACACTGGAGGTTCGAATCCTCCCCTCCGCACCACAATATGTTAAGAATGGAAAGGGTCGTTCCATGAAGGTTTCCAAGATTTCTGATGAAAAGGTTGAGGTTCGATTCGATTATAGTGATTATGAATCAATTGGTTTTAGAACCCTCATTGATTCCGTATCTAAATTTCTCAATGATAATTTAAAAATAATTGACCTTTCTTTTCGAGAACAATCTCCCGAGGAAATTCAAAAAAATCAAGGTCCCGAATTAATTATCATTCCGCATTATATAATTGATTGTCTCCTCACTGATATATTGTGGCTAGTGGAAAAAGGCATCTCATTCACAATCTCCAATTATCAAAATCAATGAAAGGAGTATGATATTGGCTAAGAAAAAGAATCTACCAATATCAAATCAATCCGCCAGAGTCATATGTTTCTCTAATTATACAGGACGAACATTTTATATTTCAGAATGGTGTCAAGAGCCAAAAGCCAGAAAAATTTTAAAAATCAAAAGAAGAGAATATAAAATGCTTAATCGAATTGAGTGTCGATTGGAGTTTGAAACTAAGTGATTTTTCTCAGGGTTTGAATTCAAATCTTCAAGATGAATCGACCCTGAGAAATTATATATACGACCTTTAAGGAATTATTTTAACTCTTTCTGAAAGGAGCCAACATGGCTCGTTCCCCTCCGAATTAAACCGATTCAGACGACAACACCACGGCAAACGGGCTAGTTACAAGTCCCAGGGCTCTATAGGGTCATTCCGGCCTCTCAGACTATAGGGCCCTGGGTACTTCAAAAAGGGAGATTATCATATGGAAGATGATCTGAAAAATCTCAAGTATGTCTACGTTCCAATCAATCCTTTCAATAAAGAATTATGTGGTGTGAAATGTCCTCAATTAGTCGTTTCAAATATGGGCAGAACATATCAATGCCGATTATTTTCTGAAGAATTGGGCGGAAAGATCGGGTTAGAACTTGATTTTAAAAAAGGCACTCTAAGACACGAAAAGTGTATTGCTATTGAGAATAAAAATAATTCTAAAACAAACCATCCCTGTGATGGCTGTGAACTTGAAGACGATTGTGTAATGAGCTGTGAAAAATATAGGAGATATTATAATAAAAGGAAAAAATGAATTAAAGGTTAAAGAGACGAAAGGAACGAAAAAATGACAGAGGAAAAAGGACCGATTCCCAATAACTTTACTGTTGAAAAATTTTTTAAGATGTTGATTGATCTTAATGATCCTGAAATGATTAGAAATGCTTATTCATTTTATAAAAATTGTATGAGGTCGCTAGAAAATTTTTCAAAAAATATTAATTATTCAGATAATCATCCAACTGAAAAATTTAATGAATTATTGAACGGAAAAAAAGTTAGAGTCCCAATCAAAAATGAAAGTGATTTTGAGGCAACGATATTAAAAAATGATGAACATTGGTTTTTAGTAGTGGATGGGGCGATCATTTCAAAATGTGAAAAAGACTCAGCGACTCAAAAAGAATTATTCATAAGAATCAAAAATAAATTAAATCAAAAATAACTTAAACTATTTTTTGGGCCCATAGCTCAGATGGTAGAGCCACCGGCTCATAACCGGTCGGTCCCTGGTTCGAACCCAGGTGGGCCCACCATTTCAAAAAGAAGGGATTCTTATGGAAGACTTAAAAGAATTAAAGGGGAAAGTTATCAAGATTCAAAGTAAAGATATTTTAATAGAAACCTGCATTATAGCCGAAATTGATCCTTTAATAGGATTTACATTAATTTATTCAGATGATAATTGGCAACAGGATGTTAGTGGAGAAATTGCTTTTTGTTTTGACGTAAAGCATGATACTAAAAAATGTTTTAAAACTTTTTCTGAACAATTTAAAAAAGGTTATTTTGATATTTCTGAGATTATTAACGATATAGAATTTTGTGGGGATCGTGAAATGAAAGAATTTTGTCCTTTTGTTGAAACTAAAAAACCAGTACATTAAAATTTTTATTGAGCTGTAGTCTGAAGAAGACTGGCGGCTTCAGCTGTCCAGAAGTTCACATAAAGAAAATTATTAATTTTTTAAAATATTTTAAAGAAAGGAAAAGAATATGTTTCCTTGCCCGTCATGTATTTTAAATCCTTCTTGTGATAATTTATGTATCAATACTAAAAATTTTTTAAAAGCTAATATTTCATCTCATTTTTCAGAGATAAAATGTATATTTTGTCCAAATCAATTTTTAGAGATTATAGATGACTATGATACTAGCCTTTTAACAATGATTTGTAAAAAATGTAAAATCATTTATCATCTTAATAAAAATGATCAACGACTTGTTTTAAATATAAATAATGCATATTTATTTTTTGATTTATTTTTATCAACATTTTATGTTTATAAATTGCTTCCAATTGAATATAATAAATTTTTAAAAGATAAATTAATTACTATACGTAAGAGACCACTTTTTCAAATATATAATAGTGACTGGAAAAAATACATAGAACTAAAATAAAAATTAAATCCTTCTTCTAAAATTCTGGGGTCAAAATAAATGGAAGAAAAAATATATTGTGCATCTTGTAGACAAGAATTTATAAAAGAAGCTGCGAGTGAAACATTATTTTGTCCTTTATGTTCAAAAGTGGGAAAAAGATTAAAAGAACAAGGGTTAATTTTTTGTTTCCCTCTTAATGGAAATTATCAATACATGTTACCTCTTTTAGATTTAGTTATTATTAAATGGGTTCCGTGGCATTATCATTTTGATAATATCCATCCAGATGTCCTAAAAGAATTGGATATGGGAAAATCGATACAAGGTCGAAAAATTATTTTTTGTTCAGAATCTTATGGGTTGGCTAATAAATTTAGAAACGGATATATAAAAACATGTACTAGAACAAAAGATTGTCTTTTATTTACAGTGGGATTAACTGAGACATTTTATTTAGATGAAGATAAAACTTTTGAAATTCCGAAAGAACAAGATAAAAAATATTTATGTTTTTTAAATCCGCTTTGAAAGGAAAATATTATATGAAAATCAACTTAGTTACATATGATGAGAATAATACCGATCCCTTAAGTAATGTTTTAAGAGAATGTTTTTTCTATAATAACATCGATTTCATTAAAAAATATCATGAGAGGGTAAAAGATTTAAAAAATAAAGAATATTTTAAAAACAAATTTGGAAAACAATATACGACAAAAAATTATTCTCATCGAAATTGGATTTGGACTTTTACCTCAAATGATGAATTAGCGACAATTCATGCATTAGTAAGCACTAGAGGTATATTGTGGGAATATAATACTTCTATTACCCGAAAAAATAATCTTTTGAGATTGGTCAGAGAAATTGAACAAGAATTAATTTCTTAGGAGAGAAAATTATTAAAGTGATAAAATAAAGAATAAATCACGCGCTCGTAGCTCAGCGGATAGAGCAACAGCCTTCTATGTAACTATTGGACTTCATTGAGGAAACTCAATGTCGAATTCCCTCAAACTCGGTGAATCCTTAACGTAAAGTCGATGGTAACGCCGAGCCAAGCCCAAGATTTTTGGGAAGGTGTAGAGACTTGACGGGGGGTACCTAAACGCAATATTTGCGCATGGTAAAGGCAAAGTCCAGACCACAAACAATTTCTAATTGGCGGTGAAAGCCGTAGTGGTATGAAGCTGTAGGTCGAAAGTTCGAATCTTTCCGAGCGCGCCAAATATTTTTAATTTTCATGTCATCTTTGTAAATTTCTAATCTCACAATCAATCCATTCAATCCAATCCCTCTCCAAGGAGTTTCATGAGATCATACCAGGAAGTTGGGTTGACTAAAAAAGCAAAGGAATGGTTAAAAACAAACTGTAATTTAGATAAAAAAGGAACCCCAATAGGAACAATTTATAATCAACCAACTGAGAATGATATGGGATGGTGTCCATGTCTAAAACAATATAAAACAAAAACTGGCATAATTATAAAAGAAATAGTTCAATGTACTCCATGGTCTAACGGCCCAATGTATTTCTTCTGTCTTCAAAGTGAAAGTGGTGAAAAACTTTTTGAATGGAAAGAATCGAAAATAAAGTCTCTAAGTAAATAGTTTCAAGTCAGGGCGTAGCGCAGTCTGGTAGCGCGCCAGCTTTGGGAGCTGGATGTCGGAGGTTCAAATCCTCTCGCCCTGACCAACCTTTTCATCTTAAAATAAAAATATTAATTGAACTCAAAAACTCTGAAAGGAAACGCCAAATATGTCCTATGAAGGTTATGATCAAATACTTTGTAAAAATGGTCATCAATTTTCATTTGACTCTTTTGATCCAAAAAATCCAACTGGAAATTATTCTTGGGTGGATGATGAAATTCCTTTACAAGAGAAATGGAAGTGTCCAATTTGTGATGAAGAAATGGTCTGGTGGAATTCAGTGGATTTAACAAACGGAAATGATCCAGAAACAGGACACGGATATAATTATGTTGAATTAGAAATAAAAGAAGAAGTTGAGACATCAACTTGTGAACATTGTGGAATGACAAAAATTATAAAATATCAAACATATAATATTCCTAAAGAAGGATATAAAGTTGAAAAAGATTAATCGCCCAAATTTATTATGTTTGACTTAAATCCTATGATTTTTCATTATTATGGAAAAAAATTTTTAAACTGTAAACAATGTATTTTAATAAGGATTTGTGATTATTATTGTTTATTTGTCAAAAAAGATATAATGAAATTAAAAGAAAGTGTGTTGATTAAATTTTCAAATGTCAGTTAACACACCTTTTTATAAGAAAATATTTAAAAAGAAAAATAAATTAGATGGAGAATCATTAGATTTTTTCAAATCAATTGATACGGATACTATAAAAAAATTTAATTCAGATTTTTCAATAGAGCAAATAAAACAATTGTTAAGTCAGAAAAAATATCAAGGTGAAATTTATAAAACAGATATTTTAAAAAGTTGCAATGAGTTTTTAAGGATATATTCAACATTTACAAAACTACAAAAAGAACAAGATGATTTATGTGAATATATAGGAAAAACAAAAATTACTTTAAAAGTAATCAATGACATGACAGAAAAATTAGAAATATTAATCGGCTCAGATATGATTAATGAAAAAGAAAAAGATGATAAAAAATTATTTCAAAAATCTTATTTAGATGTTGAAAATAATTATGGTATTATTGTTGATAAATTATCTGAAAACATAAAAGAAACAAAAAACTTATTAAACATTTTAGGGGCTAATATTTCAAATCTGTGTTATAAATTATTATTGCATTTTTTAGGTCAATTACATATGGATATATTAATTAAGTTCAAAGATGGAGAAAAAATTTATGTAAATACAAAATATTATTCAGATGGATTTATAGAACATTGTTTTCAATGTTTAGGATTTTATTTAGATAAAGGAACAGCCGTAAAAGTCAAAAAAGGAATTACCCCAAGATACAGTTGGGGAAGTGTCACACCAGAAAGCATTGGATATATTAAAGAACGTTCATCTGATGGAGAATTTATTGTAGATTTTCCTGAATGTTGTTCTTGACATGCAGGAAAAGATGAATTAGAAATACTGAATATCTCATAAGAAAGAGAAACTAAACATGCCGGGTCAGCTTTCTTCTTATGTTCGCCCCAACGATGCATATACTTCAGTCAAAGAAAGAATTTCTGTAATTTTTCAAGAGGCGACAAAAATTAGTGATGGAATTTTAGCCAATACAAATATGGCTGATTTAGAAGACATGAAAAATACAATAGAAAGAATGAATTCCTGCATTGAAAACCTCAAGGATCAAAAAACGAAATTTCTTCCTTCATTTATAGATAAATTTTATCAAAAAACAAAACGTTCCATTGTTTCAAAAATAACTGATAGAAAAATGGTCAGCGATGTTTTGGAAGATATCAAAAAATCATTTGATGAAGACGCTATCAAACTTAAAGCTAAAATGGAAACTTGTTATAGTTATGGGTCAAAAGCAGAACAGATAGTTTCAGAATTGAATATTTTAAGAAAAGATATATCAAAAGAAATTGAAAACGTCCAAAATAATAAATCAGATAATATTGAAAATAATATAAATGATAATTCAAAAATGTTAGATAAGTTGAAGAAAACTCTTGTAAATATTGATTCATTTCTTTTTATTTTTAAAAATAATATTATTCATCTAGGAGGGCAAATAACAGAAATTGAACTTCTCTTAGATTTTATCGAAAATACCTATCCTCAATTAAATGTTCTAATTAAAACCGAATTATCCACATATATCATGCAATTAGGAAACGCTTTAACAAGTGAGAAAGTCACTTCGGTTAGAAATGGATTAAATTCTCTTGTCGTTCAATGCAGCCAAACAATCGCATCGGATACAAAAAGAGTCACTGAAATGGTATCGTCTCCGGATATATTTCCTGAAACAATTGGACAAGTTTCAATATCCACAATAAAACTTCTGGAAGGGGTAAAAGCTGCTGTCGAAAACGGAAGAGCAAAATGTATCGAAACCGCAAATAAAGTTATTGCGGAAGATGCTCGGTTAAGAAAAGAATTACCTAAATTAATGGGAAGCACATCTGATACAAGATTTATTGAATGAAATTATTTTCGGATTCTATCTCAAAATTTTTTACGAGTCATTTTATTGAAATAGATATAAGTTCTTTTTTTGATTCCTTAAATATAACAGATTCAGAATTAGATAAGTTTAATTGTGAATTTTCAATCAAAAAAATTCAATTTATTTATGGAAATAAATTTGCATCACTGTCAATGAGAGATTCTCTAAGGAGAACAATTGAAGAATTTTGTGCAATTTTCCAAAAGTATAATGATATTGAAGATAAACAAATAAAATTACATAAACAAAAACGTATAAATGGTGGATGGTTAGAATTTGCTAAAAACGTTGTAAAAGAATTAGATTATAAAATTGATGAAAATGAAAGTATTATTTTTGATAAAGCATTGGACGAATATAAGAAAAATATTGAAGCGTCCTTAAATAAAATAGAGAAAAATACTCAAGATTTTGAAGACTTGTTAGTAATTCTTGGAACTAAAATAACAAAAATTTGTTTTGATATTTTATTGGATAGCATTAGAAAAAAGTTTTTGAATAATTTAATAGATTTTAAAAATTTAGAAGAAAATAAGATCCTTCCTTCAATTCCTCGTTTTGATAAAAATATTTCCGAAATTGATAAAGCATGTTTTTTATTATTTGATAAAAGTTATGAAGAATTTGAAAGAATGTTTTAAGTCTAAAAATTATAAAGAATGAGATAAATCCATAGAAAGGATTAAAATGACAAAATATTTATTTTTTAGAACTATATCTTGGATTTCGTTTTTCTGTTTCATTCTTCTCATAAAAGAACCAGATATTTTAGATGGAATTATTAGTTTGTTTTTCCGTTGAATTGTATGGGGCCCCTTGTGAGACTTTTCTCATGAGGGGCCCCTCCAGACCAGGTTAAGGAGAAAAGATGCTAGAAAATCTTTCAGGAAGTTCTATCTTATTGGGAGGTGCCGCAGCCGGCTTCATTGCAGCATTTTGGGAAAAAGTGAAAACCATTCTTCAACATTTATTTAGTTTAATTTTTGTGACAGTAAAAATTGAAAATAATAATTTAATAGATTTAGCAATCTCAAATATACTAAAAAATTATAAGCCTTTAAAAATCTTAAATAAAACTTATAATTCTGTTTTCACATTTTCTAAATCAAAAGATAGAAATGTTCTCGTTTCTTATCAAAAAATTAATGCTCCTAATTTAATATTTAGAAATGGATTTAAAATTTTATTTATAAATGGAGTACAAAAACATATTAGAAATGAAGAATATAACATTTCTTTTACTATAACTTTTTTAAGGGGAACTTTAGATCCAGATAAATTTATTTCTGAAATAGTAAAAGAATTTAATGACAATGCGGGCAATTTTCCTCAAAGGTTTTTTGTAACCAGAGTAATGGGGAAATCTCCTTCAATTGAGCGTTCTCAACCGAATCAAAATAATATAGATTTTTCACAAGATTCATATTTTTTTAGATCAAAAAGAATACTTAATTTTGATCTCGATGATATAACTTCTTCAATTCATAATACACCAATAAAAAATTTGGCGTTTCCTGAAGAAATAAAAAATATTATTAACGAAATAAAAACATGGAAAGAAAGTAGAGATTGGTTTAAAGAAAAAGGAATTCCTTGGAAAAGAGGAATATTATTATATGGTTTGCCCGGAACAGGAAAAACATCTTTAGTTCGTTCTCTTGGGCAAGAATTTGATTTTCCCATTTGGTCTTTTGATTTATCAACTTTATCAAATGAAGAGCTTATAACAAATTGGAATGAAATGCTTTCTAATTCTCCTTGTATTGCACTTTTTGAAGATATTGACGCAACGTTCAAAAAAAGAGAAAATATATCAAAACAAGACATGTTAAAAAAACCTCTTTCATTTGATTGTCTATTAAATTGCATAGATGGAATTTATAATTCAAATGGAATTTTAACTTTCATAACTACAAATAATATAGATCATTTAGATGACGCAATCGCTTCAAAAGTCTCAAATGGAAAAATGACAATAAGGCCCGGAAGAATAGATAGAATTATTCATTTAACAATTCTTGATGAAAAATGTAGATTAGAAATCGCTGAAAGAATCCTTTCTGATTTTCCTGATGAAATAAATAAAATAGTTCAAGATGGAGATGGAGATACCGGAGCACAATTTCAAGAGAGATGTTCAACTTTAGCCTTGAATCTATTTTGGAAGGAGAAGATATAAGACTTGGATCAAGAACAAAAAGATTTTTGTGAAAAAATTTTAAAAATCATTGATCCAAAAGATCTTTTTGGTGGGATACTTTATCAAGGCAAAAAAGAAATTATTTCGTGCTATCGATCATTTTTGTTTATTCTCCATCCAGATAAATGTAATCCTATGACAAGTAAAGAACAAGAATTGTCAAATGAAGCATTTAGACATTTAACTGAATTAAAAGACCTTGTACTTTTTTGTCTCGATAATAATATTCCTTTTAAACGAATGGATAAAAATGAAAGTATATTTAAAATAAATGATAAAACTTATCATATTTTAAAACATATGATAGAAGGAGATTTCTCAAATATTTATTTATGTGATCGAGAATATCACACCGGAGCAAAAATAAAAGTTTGTATGAAGGTTTCAAAAGATTCCAATGATTTAATTTTACATGAAAAAGAAATGTTAATACATATTCAAAAAAATTTAAACCCATTGTCATTTCCTGTTTATTTAGATCATTTTAAATTTTCAGATGATTCTTTAGCCAATGTAACTAAATATATTGAGGGGTTTGATTTTTGTACTTTACAAAATTTTTATACTGAAGGAATTTCTGTTTCGAATGCTGTATGGATACTTGAAAGAATTTTATCAGCCTGTGGTAATTTACATTCAAAATTAATTATTCATGGCCTCATTGAACCTTCAAATTTAATTGTAACCCATTATAATCATAACGTAACCATAATTGATTTTTGCGGAGCGATCCAAGATGCTAATTCAAATGATGCAAAATATAGTTTATTAAATGATTTTTCAGCTCCAGAAATAACTAAAGACCTTTCACCCCATCCAAGAACTGATTTATTCTCAATAGGAAAATCTATGATATATTTGTTGTCAGGAAACAATGAAAATAATTATCAAAAAAATATAAAAGATTATCCAGATTTTGATTCTCTAATTCAAAAAATGGTTGAGTCAAATCCTAAAAAAAGATCTGATGATTGTTTTCAAGAATGGGAAAAATTAGAAAAAATTAGAACCAAATATTTTGGACCAGATCGTTTTAGAGATTTCTTAGATAAAGTTCCAGGGAAGGGAATATGAAATGGGCGGCTCATCATATGACAGACCTGTCTATGGCAGTAGGTCATCTTCCAATTTTGGCAGTGGTATGGCCTCAACAGTTTCCAATACAATTTTTAAATCTGAGGAATTACATAAAGATTTAGACCCAAAAAGAAATATTGTATGTTCGGCTAAACATCCAATTGTATTGATGCTTGACGTTACGGGATCAAATATAAATTTTGCAAAGGTATTTTATGACAAGGCCCCAATGTTACATGGACAAATTGAACAACAAGGTTATTTGCCAAAAGATGAATTTGAACTTTCCTTCTCCGCAGTTGGAGATGCATATTGTGATTCAGCCCCTTTACAAATTTCTGATTTTGCTTATGGAATTGAAAATGAAAAATGGATTGAAAAATTATATCTAGAGGGAAGTGGTGGTGGGCAACAAACGGAAACTTATGAATTGGCTGCTGAGTACTTTAATGAAAAATGTAAATTAACCCATAAAGATGTATTTCCATTCTTTTTCTTTCTCGCTGATGAAAGTCCATATTCATATTTAACAAATAGAATAAGTTCATCAATCTTAAATATTACCCTTAACAATGAAATCCCCTCAAAAACAATATTTACGAAACTTATGAAAAAATTTAAAAATAATGTTTTTGTTTTGTTAAATAAATATCAGGGATTTGATTTTGAAGAAAGTATTATTCGCTCTTGGAAAGCAATGCTTCCTTCTCAAAATATTATTCTTCTAAAAGAAGAAAAATCTGTGATCGATATTATTTTGGGAATTATAGCCATGGCTTATAATTCAAGAGATATGTCAAGTTATATTGATGATATGAAAAATAGAAAACAAACAAATGAAAGAATTGAAAATGTTTCTAATAGTCTTGGAGAATTTTGTAGATCATTAGTTCCCTCGGTTCCTATAAATAAACTTCCTGAACAATCAAATATTTCTAGAAAAAGTTCTATAAGAAAATTATAAATTGCTATATTGTACTTTACCTCCAATATATCAAACAAAAATTCTTTATGATATTTTAAAAAATGAAAAAATTAAAAATGTTAGATATAATACCGGATGTACTTCGGATCTAACTCCTTTTAAAACAATAGAATTTTTGACACGAGAATGCATAAGATTTGATAAAAATTTATGGGTTGATCTTAAAGGAAGGCAATTAAGAATTCTTGAATGGGCGTTTCCAAAATATGGAGATATATTATTAAATCATAATGTAAAAGTTGATCTCCCCGCTACAATATATTTCAGAGGTTCTTCTGAACCAAGTGAAATTAAATCAATAGTTGGAAATAAAATTTTTGTTGACCCTATTCCGAGGTATGCTGTAGGAAAAGGGCAATCAGTTAATATCATTGGAAAAAATTTAAAGGTTGACGGGTTTTTAACTAATGAAGATTTAGAATTTATTAAGGCTTGTAAAGAGTTTTCTTGTCAGAATTTTATGATTTCCTTTTTTGAAAAATATGAAGATCTGCAGATAATAAGAGATCTTTATCCAGAATCTAATCTTATATTAAAAATCGAATCAATGGAAGGGCTTCGTCTTTTGACAACCATAAGCCCTAAAAATCTTTCTGATTTAAAATGTAATTTGATGGCAGCGAGGCAAGATTTATTTATAAATTCATTAAATGATATAAATTTCTTCACCCTTTATTTAGACTTTATTATTAAAAAGGATCCTGAAGCTATTTTAGCGACAGACCTTCCTTTAGATGTAGAACCAAATAATATGGCTAATTTTATGGATATAAAATTTATGAAATCTCTTGGTTATAAAAATTTTCTTTTGGGGGATGAAATATCTCATAAAGCGGTAATCACTCCAAACTATATATATCCTTTCAATCCTGAATATAAAAATGAATAATAAAATATTTAAAGGAAAAAAATGTTTTTTGATTTTCGGCTTAAATTATGGAGATGAAGGAAAAGGAAGTATTATTGATGCCCTTGGACATAAGTTTGGGCCTTCAACAGCTATTCGATTTAATGGAGCACATCAAGCCGCTCATAATGTTATAAATAAAAATATTCATCATTGTTTTAGTCACTTCGGTTCCAATTCTTTATCAAACTTAAAGTCAAATACCGTTTATTCAGAAGATATGGTTTTTGACCCTTTGACTATGATGGAAGAAGCGAAAGTATTAAATACAAAAACGAGAAATATTTGGGAAAGAATAGATATCCATGAAAATTGTGAATTGATTCTTCCTTTTCATGTTTTATTCGGCAGAAAAAGAGAATATGATAGGGTTAAAAAATTTAGCACATGCGGTGCTGGAGTTGGAGAATATGTAAGGTCTAAACAAAAAAATATCCCAACTTTGAAAGTCATTGATTTATTTAAACCTGATAAATATTTGCTTGATAAAATCAATTTTATTTTAAATGAATTGTTAGATGAATTTCCTTCTTCAATACGAGAAGATAAAATTATTAGTACTTTTATAAATAAAAAATATATTAAATTTTTACATTCTGAATATAAAAAATTTAAAGTATATATTGAAAGTCATGTTCATAATCTTCCTTTTGAAAAGCTCGATGAAATTTCAAATGATGTTATAATCTTTGAGAGCTCCCAAGGAAATCTTCTTGACCCAAGATATGGGGTCTTGCCATATGTAACAAAAAGACATGTTGCCATTAATCCGATAGATTTTAAAGATATTGAAAATATTCAAATGATTGGCATTTCAAGAATTTTTACCACAAGACATGGTAATGGCCCATTAATTACAGAAGATGAATCTCTAAGATTTTTTGATAAACATAATGTAAATAATGGATGGCAGGGAAAATTTAGAATTGGACATTTAGATTTAGTTGCTTTGAAATATTCTTTAAATATTTCGAATGGTTTAGATGGAATTGCTTTGACCCATATTGATCTTCTTAATAAAATGGATAAAATAAAGGTTTGTACAAATTATGTTTTTGATGAACTAAAAAATATAGATAAATTGTTTTTCGAATATATTCAATCTAATGAAATATATGATCTTTCAGAAGAGAACTTTCTTACAAAATATTTACCTTTTGTTAAACCCTCTTATGAAACTTTTCAAGGAAGGGGATGGGAAAGTAAATTTTTTAGATTTATAAGAGAAGAAACTGAAGTTCCTATCAAAATATTATCTTTTGGCCCTAAACATATAGATAAAACCTTTTTCAATTCAATCTGTTAAAAGTCTAATATAATCTTGTGCCGGGGTGGCGGAACTGGTAGACGCAAGGGACTTAAAATCCCTCGGTGGAGAAATCCCTGTACGGGTTCGACTCCCGTCCTCGGCACCAAAAAATATCTAGAAAGGAAAGGAACGAATGGCTTTTGGATTAATTCTTTTAGCGATTGTAGCAATAGTTATTTTAGCTGGTTATTTAGGAACGAAAACCAAATGACAAAAGAACAAGTAAAATATATTTTAGATTCTTTTAATAAAAAGTATAGTATTCTTTATCTAGAAACGGATGAAGATACAAATGAATCTAATTGGGTTTTTGTAAAAAGAATTATTCCTTTAGAAGAAAAAGATAAATTGTTCATTTATACTATAAATGGATGTTATGACTCTCTTCATGAAGACTTTAAAAAATTTAGATTTTTCACTGAAATTTTTCCTCGAGAAAAACTTTGAAGATTGAATTAAATCCTCCGATTATATTTAATTTTAAAGACATTAAAAAAATTAAGAGTGAAATAAATTCTCCCCTAATAAATCCCGTCAAAGGAATGAAGGATGACCCCTCATCTCCCACAAGTATCTATAAATAAAAAGGCTGTAGCTATCAAAACATTAACTGGTTTGACAATGGTTGGCGCTTTAGCCGGTTTTTCATTTATTATTTATAATGCTCTAGTTGCAGCAGTCAGTCTCTTTGCAATTGGAGCCATCGGAATTGTTGGAACTGGAGTGGTTATGACAATTCCTCTTATGGGACAAAAATTAGAAAACTGGATTATTAAAATGAGAAAAGTTGAAGCAAGACAAAACCCGATTGAACAATTGGAAAATACCATTATCGCACGGTCAGAACATGTAGCGATATTTAAAAATGGAACAAAAGTCCTTTTTTCAAAAGTTCAGGGATTACAAAGACTTATTGAAGAAAGAGAAAAAAGAGATCCCAATTGTAATTTGAGTAAGGAACGTCAAGCCCTTGAGAAAATGAGAAAACTCTTTGAGATGCAAAGTGCTAAGCTAAAGAAATTTGAAGAAGCCCTAATTGAATTTAAAAATGAGGTAGAAAGACAAAAATTTCAACAAGAATTCGCCATTGCTAGCGCTGATGCACTTTCGAGTGTTTCGTCAACTGATAAAGAAACAATTACCAGAGACCTATTGGCTGAAGAAGCCTCCAATGCAATTTCGGAAAATTTTGATAGGGCATTTGCAGATTTGGAAATTGACGGAGAATTTATTAGGCATGCAAAAACTGAACTATTGGTAGAAAATACTGGAGAATAGAATCATCTTTTCCAGGAGGGCGAATGTACTACAAGGTTATTAAAATCGTAGGCCTGATTCTCATGATATTTCTCATAGGAATTGTAATTTTTGGATCCATGAAAACAAAATCAATAAATAATGAAATTTATTCTGAGGAAAATATTACACAATCTCAACCCATAAATAATGGACCTAAGTTTTATAAATAGAATTATATAAATCACTGATATCCGGAGAAAAGGAGTTTTCATGAAACGTTGGGTTCTGGGTTTTCTCATCCTAATCTCTTTTTTGATTAATCCTTTTTATTGCTTCGCCACTGAGCCATCAGAAACATGCCCCGATAATTATTTGATTTTTTCGACTGGAAATCCTCAAAATACATATGCAAAGATGTTTAAAAATATTTCCGCTTATTATCCTAATTTATGCGAGAATTCAAATACGACAGGTGGATTTGATAATATTCTAAATATTCTTCGAAGAAATGCAGACGTTGGTCTTGCACAGTCCGATACCATTGATATTGTTCAAAGAACCGATTCAATGGTAACAAAAAATATTAGGTCTCTCATGTCACTTCATGCAAATACAATGCACATTATTGTTCTTAGAAATGGAATTCTTTTGAAGGAAGGTTCTGAAGGGTTCCTTGGTTATGGATCCTCGAAAGAACAAAGGCAAATCATTGTAGACATGAGAGATCTCCGTGGAAAGAAAGTGGCGGTTCTTGGAAGCGCACTTCCCACTTCGACAATTATAAATGAACGTCTTCAGCTAAGCATTGACGCTATTGAGGTTTTCAAACCTGAAGAGGGAATTTCAAAACTCCAAAACAATGAGGTTGTCGCCTTTTTGGCTATGGGTGGAAAACCTCTTTCGTGGGTAGAAAAACTCGATGGAAAAATGTTTAACCTTGCAGCTTTTGATCCTTCTGATATTCAAAGACTGGGAAATTTTTATATTCCGACAAAAGTCTCTTACAAAAATTTGGGACTGTTTGGGCTTCCCTGTTTGTCTGTTCAAAATGAACTGTTTGTATGGAATTATAAAGGAAAAAGAGCAGCAGATCTAATTGCTCTAAAGAATGCAATCATTGAGAATCTCGAAGAAATTAAAGAAGATAGGGCATCCCACCCAGCTTGGCAAGAGGTGGAAGACCCTGAAAAAGTTTCTTGGATCAAATATGAGGTTCCTTTGAAGTAGAATTTAAAATACTGATCAATTAATAAAGGCTGGCTCTAGTCGACTTATGACTAGAGCCAGCCTAAAAATAAAACTCTTTCTCAAGAGGGTTTTACATGGCTAAAGAAAAAGAAGGTTTATCATGGAAATCACCCCTTGATATAGTTGGAAATAAAATAAAAAAGGAAGGCAAATGGTTTGTAATTCAAGATGCAGTTTTAAATACTGATCCAACCCCAAAACTAACTGTTTATTTATTTCCAATAAAGGAAATGAGGATAAAATGACTATTTCTTTTGAAGAATTAGAAAAACATAGGATAGATGAAAATAAATTTAAATGTGTTAATTGTGGAAAAATAGTTAAATTTAAAGGCGGTAGAGACGGATATGAAATGATCACATGTGATGATTGTTTAAAAGAAATTCAATTATGGGATGAATCTTTTGATGAAGAATATATTGATAGTTAGATTTTTGAAAGGAGAAAAGATATGTACTATGTAATCGGAGATATACATGGTCAATATGATATGTTAATATCTTTGATGGCAAAAATAGAAAAAGAAATTGATTATGAAAAAGATCAATTGATTTTTATCGGAGATTATATTGATCGAGGCCCAGACTCGAATAAAGTTATTTCTTATATTATAAGTCTAGTTTCAAAATATCCCAATTCTGTCATTCCTTTGATGGGAAATCATGAAGAAATGTTTAATAATTATATGATGGGTATTGATGAAGGAGTGTTTATATATAATGGCGGATATCAAACTATTAAAAGTTATAACCATAAAATTCCTGATGAACACATTGAATTTATTAAAAATAAACTTAAAAAGTTTTATGTAACTGAAAATTATTTCTTTATTCATGGCGGAATTAATATGGTAAAAAATCCAAATCCTAAATTTGAAGATCTTGATTTAGAAGAAATTGTAACCACAATAGATCCCAGTGCTGAAAAACCATTTTACACTGAAATCCTTTGGATTCGAGATTTATTTTTATATAAAGATTTTTCAAATTTTGGTAAAACAATTGTGTTTGGACATACACCATTTTTTGAAGGAAAATATATATCTGACATTTATGTTAAATATGGAAAAATTGGTATAGATACCGGAGCCGCATATTTAGATATGGGTGGGAAATTATCTTGTATAGTTTTGCCATCAATGAAGGTGATTCAAATAGAAAAAATAGCCAATGAATTAGAACTTTTAAAAGAAATGAAAGAAAAATATGAAGGTTAAACAAGTTATATTAATGAGAACAGATTTAAATATGAGAAAAGGAAAAATGATCGCTCAAGGCGCACATGCGTCAATGAAAATTTTATTAGATAAAATGTCAAAAATAAATAATGACAATTGGACATTAGAATTGGATGAAAACATTTCAGAATGGTTAAATGGACTTTTTACAAAAATTTGTTTGCAAGTCAATTCAAAAGAAGAATTATTAGAGATATATCAAAAAGCTTTGGATAACGGGTTTCCAGCATCTTTAATAATTGATGCAGGCTTAACAGAATTTCATGGAATTCCAACAGAAACATGTATTGCTATTGGGCCAGCTAAATCTGAAGATATTGATAAAATAACAAAGAATTTAAAATTATTATAATGAACAAATTAAAAAAGAAAGGAGGATAAAATTTGAATTGTCAAGTAAACGAAGACTTAAGAGAAATCAATGTCGATTTAAACATAAATATAGCAATGAAGACATCGCCTTAAAAGCTCGAAAAGAATTAAAATTTGAGAAACAAATTTCTGTTAGCGTTTATAAATGTGCTTTTTGTAAGAAATGGCATTTAGGTCATTCAAAAGGAAATAGACTAAAAGAACTAAATAATATTATAGAGGCTATTATTTAAATTATTAGGGGGCATAGCTTAATAGGGAAAGCATCGCTTTTGCAAGGCGAAAGATAAGAGTTCAAATCTCTTTGCTTCCACCAAAAACTAAAAAACTAGGAGAAAGAAATGACTTTCGAGAAAATTCATATACTCTGTGCTTAAACGTCGCCTAATTTCTATAGCCCCTCAAACTCTCCGGGATAGCTCAGCGGAAGAGCATCACACTGTTAATGTGACAGTCGGAGGTTCGATCCCTCCTCCCGGAGCCAGACAAAATAATGTTTCAATTATAAAAGATTTTCAAGGAGGTTTTTGAAGAATGAGATTTAGGTCTGATGTTGAGAATATGCCAACAGATGAATCTGAGCTAATTGTAAAAATTAAAAAATTTGATAAACCATATTATAGAATTGTATATTGGAATGGGATATATTTCACAGATGGGACAAATGAATTTGATAGAAATGAAATTATGTTTTGGTCTTATATAATTTGAAGAAAATTTTATTTTTAATTCATTTTATAAAAGCGTGGATTAAAGGAAAAATTTATATTTGGCCAAGAACTCCATTCACAATTCAACCAACAATGAATATGGAATTGAAATACAAAGATATAAAAAATTTATTTATTAAAAATGGTTGGATTCCTTTTTGTATTCAAAAAAAAGATGATTCAAAATGGATTACAACTTTTTTAACTTTAGAGACGATTCAAAAAAATAAAAGGAAAGAGAAGTAAAAGGGTCAAAAGTCTATGGATTTTTCAAATGAGTTTATAAATTTATGTAGTACTGAAGAAGTCCAAAGTTTTTGGATTCCTAAAAAAGGTGATTATGTTTTAGGTTATGAGGGTAGTCATATCAAAGATACCATATGGATTCCACATAAAGAACAACTTTTTAAAATGTTTGAAAAATATCCAGATTCTAAACTTAATATTACAAAATTAGAAAATGAATTTATGGTTGATTATAATGGTTTCTCTTTTAAAGAAGATACGATAGAAAAAGCTTTGATTATTCTTTTAATATTTTTAGAAAAAAAGAAAATATGGTCTAAAGAATCTAAAGAATGGATAAATATAGTATTTCATTGAGTCGCTAAAGACCCGTCGTCAAGCGGTAAGACACAGGATTTTGGTTCCTGCATTCGGAGGTTCGAATCCTCCCGGGTCTGCCAGAAAGGATTTGATATATTTAAAATTTTTTCCGCCCTTCTTCAGATGTACCATAAAAGAAAACAACTCCATTATTAATCTTTGATTTTCTTCTCTTCACTCTTCTCAGAATGGGAGATTAAAAGATGGCATATCATCATGGTGGGTCTGAGAACGAAACCTATCGCTTATCGTCAAGAAAAAATAAAGAAACTGGCCCAAAGAATTTGGAGAGAACATTTCAAGAAGACTGGGATGAAGAAGGATTTCCCCTTGATGAACCAGATGAATTGATATTTGAATCATAATCGAAAATTATAAACTAAATAATCTGAGAGTTTGATCAAGTGTTTTTCGTTTGATCAAACTCTCAGATTATCCCACTATCATAAACAAGAGGGGAGAAAAAGATGCAAAAAGAAGCTCAGCTGATTAACCTCGCTTTGGGAATGAAAAAAATTGGGGAGGTGATTTCTTATAAAGAGTTTGCGGACGAATGGGATCTGCCGCAAACCTTTGTAAATATTCGTCTAAATCGTAAGCCTGGTGTGGAGAAGGTTGAAAATGGATTTAAATTGACAAGAGATTTTAGTAAGGAAGTTGGATCAACAGTTCTAAGAACTCTAAAACGGTGCAAAGGTTCATGCACTATTTCAGAATTAAGAAAAGCTCGAAGATCATTAAACGTTGAAAAAGTAAGGCTGCCTTTATTTAAAAATTTGATTGATTTGGGATTAATTAGGATCGATGGAGAAATTGTCTCATTGATTCCAAGAAACAGAAGTCTTACCCCATCTGAAAAACGATGTCTTGCCCTTCAGAAAAGGGTTGAAGAACTCGAGGAAGAAGTTTATCAAAAAGGGTTGGTAATTACTCGACTCCAAAAAACGATCCAGGAATTTCATGCCGAGATAAAAAATCTTAAAGGATAAAGTTTAAGGAAGGCTCAAACCGACGAGAGGAAAATGTCCCGGGGAATTTGCTTCATCCCCGGGACATTTTTTTGCTAATTTTTAAGGTAAATTACGCACCGATTGTCAGAACCGCAACGCCATTGCTTCTCACCATGGCATTAGCGTACCGACTTAAAATCGTCAAGGAGGGCTTAGCACCCAGTGGGTAAGGATGCAACACAGCCGGAATATAAGGCGCATAAATATAAATGGCTTTCATGTCTTCAACTGGTTTGTAAATCACAATCATGCTTCCAGCGGGAACCACATTGGAAGTGAGAATCTTCCATTTTCCACCGGCCACGGTAGCTGACCGATAACCAACTTCCCCATCAACGCTCGAAGTACCGGTATAATTGAAAGTATTGATATCTTCTAAAATGGCAACGTCAACGGGATTCGCTAAAATGGTATTGCCTTGGTCAATATTTGTATCGGTAAAAATTCTCGAAGAAAGAATATTCAGATCGGAAATAATATTTTCGTGCCAATACTTAACGCCCCACACGTAAGTTCCAGGGGGAGTTCTATTAAAAGTCCGTCTATGGGTGGCAGCATTTAAATTCGTGTTAGCCGCGATTAAAGCATTGACGATTTCTCTGTCAATATCAAGCGCGACCTGCTGACCAATAATATTAACCATTTCAGCTTGGGTATTCATGTCAAACAGTGAACGCATATCTTGCTCAAAGTTCACGCTCCAGTTCGCAGTGATCTGACGATCCTTTGAGTACAGTCTGAGCTTATCCACAGAAAGAGTCACAGTCGGGTTAATTCTATTCTCTTCGAGGGAACATGTAACCGTGTAACGAATAAAAGTCACGACTGCGCTTGTGCTAGCCACAGAAACCGTGCCATTGAGATAATCAACCTTACCCGTAATGACATCGGTTCCAGTTCCAACGATGGTCACTGAAGAAGCAAAATGTCCTTCCACAGCGGGTTGAATCGAGACTGAGGTAAAATTTGTACCATCGGCAGAAACGCCAGTAATTTCAAAATCTCTCTCAAGATGAGCCTGAGTACTGGTTAAGCTGATCTGAGCCAAAACATCATAATCTGTGCTAGGAACAGGCATTGAAGCCGCCACTGGAGTTCCCACAGAAGGCCCACCGGAAATGTCCTGAGAAGTCACGGGGGCGGTATACTGAGTGTTGCCATTCGCTTGGGTGAAAGTCGCTGTCAAAATAGCTTGCACGGTTTCAGGCTTGTCCATAGGAGTCACAGTCACGGCTTCCTTGGCAACAAGCTTTGGATAGAAAACTCTTAAAACAGGAAAAATTAAAGATTCATAGGGGTTCATTTGGAACATAGAGTTTTCAAGTAAACGAACTCGAGTATTTTCCGCCAGGACCATAAAAGCCTCACGGTCCTTCTTGTTCTGAAAAGACTCGCAAAGTCCTTCCATATAAGTCTTGAAAGCATTGTCATCCACCAGGAAAGGTTTTAAATTTCCTGGCTTACTGGGGTCAACCGAAGTAAGCCTCTTTGTCGTCTTATAAACCTCAAGTAAAAGTTCCTTCATCACACATTTCCTCCTTTAGGTTGCTATCTAAATCAATAAATAGTTATAAACTTTAGTTATTTTTTTGTTCTTTAATATTACATATAACAGAACTTAAAAAATCTTAAGATCAGATCTTAAATTAAAAATATTTATTCAGATCAGATCTTATAACATATTTTTGATAAATCGAATATGTTCTTCCAATCTATCTATACTCACTTTATCAGAAATATTTATCAAAGTGACCAATTCATTTCTTGAAGCTAATTTTGATAAATTTTCTTTTGAGACTAATCTAAGGGTATTTTCTAATAATTCAATCGTTTTATTTTTTTTCTTTTTTTCTTTATCGATACTAACAAGGTTATTTTTTAAAGATTCCATTATTTGCTTATTTTGTAAAATCTTTAATTCCAATTCTTTAATTATATTATTTCTTTTTTCATACCCTAAATTAACCAAAGGCTTAATTTTATCTATTAATGAATCAGCCAATTTCACTTTTATTTTATCTATATTCTCAGATAAAATATCTGGCATTTCAGTTGCTTCGATATTCACAAGTCACCCCCTAACTTTTGTAAAATTTGAGATTTTAGTAAAAAGATTCTATTATCCAATTCATCATTTTCTTTAATCATCATATCTTTCAAATCCTTTGATTTAGCAATTAATTCTTTTTGTCTTGATAACTTTTCTTCTGTGATATAAATTTGTTTATCTAACTTATCAATTTGTTTCTGAACTTCAGGGTCAAAACTTTTTGCAAAAGATTCTACAATATTCTTAAATTCAATATCATTTAATTTTCTTCCTTCATTCTCGATAATAATTTCCATTTACACCCACCTATCAAAAAAGGTTATAATTTTTGATTCAACAAGTTTATCAAAATAATCAGGCAAGAAACATTTTCCCCCAACACAAATCATTCTTGAATTTTCCATCAAACATTTTGATTCAAATTTCATTTCATTGAAGTCGACCAATGCAGAGGTATGGGAGGGCATTGAAACCGCATCATAGCCGATAATGGTCAATGGTCTCATTACCCTATTATATTCTCGTGTTCTTTCTAATTCAGCGACGCCTCTCATGGACATGCCAATGCCCGCTTTATCTTTTAAAAGACCCAATAAAATATACCCCGAATTAGTATTTGCGGTTTCTATCTCTCCAATAACTTGTTTATTTTTAATTTCATAATCACAAATATAATGTGAAACTTTCTCTAAAGAAACTGTAGTTTGTCTAATCGCATCAAACTCTTCTTTTCCTGTTGGAAATGGATGATCCAATTCGCCAAAAAAGGCTTTCCTTTTCATTCTTATATTACAATCATTCAAACCTTCTGAAATAACGTCTGAAGGGTACATTCTTCTATTCGCATTTATAGTGTCTAAATCTTGTAAAATCATACGAAATCTTGCTTTTTGTATTGAATCTTTTAAAACCTTAGGCTCTTGGTAAATAGGACTTTCCATAATAAAATGAGACATATTATTTAGCCTCCGCTTTATCCCTACGTTTTTCTTTTTGATAATAATTTGTTAACTCCTCATAAATTCTTAAGATGAAATTATAAAAATGTATAATAATATCATCAAGCTGATTTTCAAACTTTTCAACATTGGATAATAATAATTGATATAATTCTATAGTTTCTTCGGTATAACGTTTCAATTGAATTATTTCAGGATCTGTGATGCCTTCTAATAAATCAGAAGCGTCTGTCAATCTTGAATAAATCTTTTTTAATTCATATACTTTTCCCAAAACTTCGGGATCTTGAATTTCCGCTTCTCCAGTTGGTAATGGATTTCCATATTGATCTGTTCCAACCATTCCACCTTGTAAAGATGGATCTTGCATCCCAGATGCATCATCAACTGGGGGTTGTTGAGGTAAAGATGGATCTGTCGGAACTTCTTCTTGTTCTAACGTATATGGAATATTTGTATTATAGGGTCTGTCACTTACTTGAAAATCTCCTAAATTATCATAGTCATTAAAAAAGTCAGAAAAAGTTTCTGTCTTTATTTTTTTTACTAAATCATGTATTTTTTCATCAATTTTTTTCATTATATTAAAATCTCCTTAGTACATAGGAGGCAACCCACTGCCACCCATTCCTCCTGTTGTATCTTTGTCTTTTGAATTAAGTTTTTCCTCAGTTTCTTCTTCAGCTTTTATTTGATCTATTTCTTTCCAGTCAATATTTTGTAAATATTTCTTAACACTATAACTTTTTGGAATCCCTATTCTTTCAAGCGATTCAACTAAAGTGACTAAATCATTTGTATATTTTGCTTCTCTCTCAAATTGTAAAGACTTTGGCGGAGGCAAAGTAATTTTAATATTTTCCCAAGCTGTTAAATATTCTTCTGGATCAATAATTTGATAAATCTTTTCTATTAAATCATTTATTTGTTCAGAAATAAATTTCTGGTCTGCAATAATTGTTCTAGCAAAAAGAATATTCTCTTCGGATAACGTGGCTTTAACGATCGCGTTTTCTTCTATCCCCAAAAACGCTGGTGGAATCGAAAGTGATGCAACTAATTGATCTCTAAGGAATTTTAACTCATCAACTTTTGATCTAATATCAACATTTCCACCGGTAAATGTGTCAACATCGAAAAAAGCCTTACCGTCCTTGGTAGGAATATAGATATCCTCGAATGTGGAGATTTGCGAATTATGTACGAATATACTAGCTTTAAGTCCGAAATTATGATATTTAGATGTCTGAATGTCTGCGACATCTCTTCCTTCATTTAAATACTCGATAGATTCAACTTTATGATTTGAAAAAATCTTTTTTTCAATCTTCACTCCTTCTCTTAAAACCTGAAGATCTTTATTTCGATAAATTCCCCTATGCATTGCTTTATGGCTACAAGATCTTATTCCACAAGTTCCAAAAGTGTATCCAGATTTCTTTTTGGAAATTACAGTATCTTTTCCACATATAGAACATTTTGTAAAATCAATTAATGTACAATTTCCATTTTTACATAAAGTTGTATTTAAAGATTTTGTTATTTTTTTACAATTCTTATTATCACATGTTTTATAAAAACCTTTAGAATATACTATATCGTTTTTTCCGCAGTTTTGACATTTTCCTGAAACTCTATTTTGTTTAAACCCATTTTCTTTAATATGTTTATTCCAACAAAAAACATTGCAAGCCTTTCTATTTTTATCTTCAGATATAAAATTTCTTTTACAATTAACACATTCTACATAAAAAATAGGACAACTTTCTTTTCTTACCGCTTTATTAATTTCTTTGCATTTTTTACTTTCACAAACTAATCTCAAACCATCGTCGATCATCTTATTATATAAAGATCTAGTGATCTTAAACTCTTTCCCACAAATAAAACACTTTTCCGAATGAAGCACATATTCATTTTGATCTTTTCTTGTTTCCCAAGACTTTACGCTATAGTTTTTCTTATAAATTAAAAAGCATTCATTGGAACAAGTTAGTTTTTCTTCCCAATAATTTTTCTCAAATTCTTTTTCACAAATAACACAATTTATTTTCTTTCTAATTTGAGTCCTTCCAATATTTCCACCGTTATAACCATTTTCTTTATCATTTGAGTGAATCTCAGCATGTTCTGTATGTGTACATCCTAAAAGATTACAAGAACTATTATCTCTTGGATTTTTATTAATATGATGCACAACATCTTTATTTTCATAAAGTCCTAAATATTTTCCAAAAACTTGATGGGTTAATTTCCAAGTATTTAACCCAGGTTGATACATTTCTTCATAAGTAAACCCCTTAGAAGTTGTACTATTTGAAGATCGTGTATATAAAGGCATTAAAGAATCACCAAGAATAAGATCTTTTGCTTCCTTATATGAGCCATCTCTCATCATAAATAAATGTTCAGGCGTACAAATTACAAATTCATTATTATCTAAAATCACCTTTATAGTTTTAACATTTCTTCCAGTTATTTTAGCGCTTACAACTTTATCAGGAACAATTGTCCCAGACTCTTTATCATAGGCTAAAATTTCAAATTCTTTTCCTTCATTAAAATATTTTACAATGTCTCCTATTGGCATTGATTTGCCATTTGTCAACATAATCTCAGTATCCAAATCTAAACACGCTATAGTGTCGATAGTTCCAAACGAATCTAAATTGATTTTTCTCTTTCTAAAAACTTCTTTTAAACTTTCAATCTCTTTTTTTGCATCTCTTGGCAATCCAATATCAACCGTGATCTTTCTTTTCTCAGTTGATCTTGAAAGTCTTTGAATGGCTAAAGCCGTTTCTAAAGCGATTAAAACTTTCGCCGTGTATTGAGCGCTATCATATATGGATTCTCCATAAGGATAATATTTATAAGATGGGACCAAAAAATGTGCAATTTTATTAGGCGGAACATATCTAATACTCAATGCTCTGGTTGGATCGGCATTTTGAATCATTAAACGGATGACATCTTTTAAATCATCCGGCGCATCAAAGTCACCCATCGCTGGAATATTTGATTCAAGATTTTTTAAAATTTGATTACAAATATTATTTATTGTGGTGTCTTGAAACATCTCTATTGGAGTAAATGAGGATTGTGGAAATATTAAATATCCAAAACAAATTGGATATGCGACACTCTGTAATTTTACCACTCTTTGAGGGGCATGAAAAACTAATTTAATATCTTTAGAAGTTAATTTTTTCTCTTCTTTTTTTCCTTCTTTTCTTTCATTTTCTAATATCTTATAATCTATTAAAATTTCAGGAATTTTTAACTTTGAATCTTTTTCATCAATAAGTTTTTCTTGTAATTTGATTCTTTGTTTTCCTCTGTTTTCATCCTGTCCTAAAATACTCTCTTCAGTTAAAATTGTTTTTGTAAATAAAACATCTTTTGAATTGCTAATCTCGACAAAGAAATCTCCAAACTTTAATGTCTCTTTAATAATTAAAGGCAAATGTTTTTCAAGCTTTATATCATTTATTAATAATTTAGTTTTTTCTGTCAAACTTTGAACATTTATATCATTTATATTTTTAATTTCTTTTACGTCTAATGAAATTTTTGTAATGTCATCTGGAGATAAAATATTATCAACTAAAACATCCAATGCTCTAAAACAATAACTAATATTTGTAACAATTGATTGATAAACTTTATATCTTAAAATTCTGCCACTTTGTCCATAATTAGCTGGAGAAGAACCAGCAGACCCAAATAACCCAGTTCCGGTGTTAGCAACGTCGGGAACAAAATCAACATTCTTTGAAATCAAAGTTTTCATTAAATCAATATAACCATTTTTACCACTTTGATTTCTATATGAATTAATATCAGTTAAAGCCTGATCTAATTTATTATCAATATTTGTGGTGGTTGTTCCAACGATAGAAGTTTTTAACTTTGCAAACGTATCTTTAATTGAAGCCATTTATATTTCCCCAATATTAGTCTCTTTTTTATTTTCATCTTTAGTTAAATTATTTATTGCAGTCTTTCTTATTTCATCATTTTCATATGATTCTATAAAATAATCTAAAACAATTTTCAAAAATGTTGATTCATCCCCATAAAGAATTATAAATTCTTTTATCAAATTAGGGCCAATTAAATCATATGATAATTTAACAAATTTTTTAGCTAACTCATCTATTTCTTTTTCGCTGTGATAAACTGCTGAGATTGAATAAATTAATATATTATCTTTATGTATAGTTTTATACGCCTTTTGTAAATGATATTCTAAAACGACCATATATGTTTCAAACGTCATAATTCTTTGATGGATGTTTTTATCATGTAAAAAATTAACTAAAATCCTTATCCCAATAAAAGATATTACAACAAGAAATAACATAAATCCTAAATAAAAAAATAGATATTCCATTTTTATATCTCTCTTATTGTTTCTAAATTATTCTTAATATGAATAGCCAAAATCGTTGAGGGTCGAATAAGAATTTCTTCTTTCTCTAACTTTATCCTAACGATATTTGTTTGAGTGAACATGTTTTGAATTTTGATTAAGTCTTCATCTTTTAATTCTTCTTCAATATTTAGAATGATTGGTTCATTTTTATCTTTACAAAAAATTGAAATTGTATAATACATAATATTTATTTTCCTTCCTTTGTTTCCTCAATCTCTTCAATTATACTATTATCAGTAATTTCAATCTTAGAGAATTTTTCTTTTTTAATTTCCCTTGGAGATTTTTCGTTAATAAAATATTCACATGAATTTTGTTTTAATTGAAGTAAAACTGATGGCAACTCTTTTTCGTGGATTGTGAAAACTGCTGGAGTTCTAAAGACTTTTCCAGAAACTTTTAAAATTGAATGATTTGTAACGGTTATAACTTTCATAGTATCCTCTTTTATTTTAAAGGTGGCGATACAAATGCCAAAAGATTTTTTCTTTCGAAATCCACATTCTCTGGATAAATATAATATATTGGTTTATCTAAAGATTTTCCAATTTCGATCTCTTTTGTAACTCCTTTACTTATTTTCCATCCATCATTACAATAAACAAAAATCCCATCAGACCAATTAATAAAGCACGTATCATATTCACACCAAAAATCAAACTCAGTAGGTAATTCAACCGATTCAGCAATTGGATGAGAATGAGATATTGGACTAAAAACATGATATCCCATTAAAATTAAAATTCCAGAAATTTTATTTAAATCTTCAAATCTTTTATTTCTAATTTCTTTTTCTTTATGAGAATACGGTCCAGCTAAATAGATTTTCTTTTTCTCTGACATTTCAATTCTCTCTTTCATTGAAAAGAAACCCCCATTGACCTATATCTTTATAACATAGGTCAATGGGGTTTAGTATTTTTCCTTACGTTGAAGCTTTTCTTTGACTTTTTATTTCTTTCTGTAAACCTTTATTTCATCCATAAAAATCTTAAAGGTTTCTTGAAGATCTTTCTCTTCTCTGTTAGAAATCGGACCTATTGGAAATCCTTCAGAGATTTTATTATCAACATCAAACTCATCCACTTTGCTTTCATCTTCGTCTTCATCCTCATCTTCGTCTTCTATATCATTCTCGTCTTCATCTTCCTTATCCATATTTTCCTCATCATCTTCCTCTGCTAAAACTTCTTTTCCATCTCCAAGACCGGCTGCTTCTGTTCCTGTCTCAGTTTCCTTTTCTCCTTCACTTCCCTCACCCTTTTCATCCTCTTCAGACTCAGACTCCATTTCAGAGATGAGTCTCTCAATAATAGTTCTTTCCATACTTTCGGTTGTCACTTCTTTCTTATCTTCGTCCTCTTCTTTTTCATCAGTCTCTTCATCTTCTTCTTTTTCATCTTCGTCTTTGTCTTCTTTTTCCTCTTCTCCACCCTCTTCCTCAGCCTCAGTTAAAGCCTGCTCAATATCATTTTTTGTCTCTTCGGGATTCTCTTCAGGGACGGTTGAAATAGGATTATCAATTGGCTCATCCTCAACCTGGATATAAGGCTCCTCATTTTCATTATAATAATATCTTTCAAGAATTGAAGCGGCATCCTTATGAGTGGACATTTCCCCTTCACCACGATAAGACAAGATAGGCTCAACCATTGGGCCTTTCGTATCAACAAACTTCGTCACAGTTTCAATATCACCATTTACAGCCTCTCTTAAAAGTTCAAGATAAGACATTCTTTTAGACATTTCCCTACCTCCAAAGATATTGTTAAAAATAAAACACCATCAATTTAGATTTTGTTCATAAAAATATTTCACAAAATCTTAAGATCAGATCTTAAAAACCAGATTTGATTGTATTGAACTTTGCTGATTCACTTATGTTTCCATCCTTCATAACAGATTCTTTAGATGCGCTGATAAATTTATATATTTGAAAATCTACCTTAAACTGAATATCGACATTTGATTTTCCGCCTCTATTCTTTCCAACCTTTCCATGAACAATATCTTGATTAAAAAGATTTCTAGCCATTAAACAAACGAAATCTGCATGTTCAACCTTTTTAATAGATTCTCCGATTTGGTCGATATTCAATTCTGACGCTTTACTTATTCTGTATGAAGCCCTTCCCAATTGTGAAGCGGTTATAACGGGAATATTATAATGAACAGCGATAGTTTTTAAAGATAAAGTTATATGTCCTAATTCTAAACGATAAATATCATATTTTACATCAAGTTTTAAAAGGTCTAAATAATCAACATAAAGACCTTTTATAGAGTCCTTTCCATATTCATTTATCGCATCATCTAAAACGACCATAATATCCGATGCACTTATAGACATTGGGGGAAAATATTTCATTATAATTGTGGAATTTGTAATATTTAAATATCTTAAAATTTCTTTCTTTATATCTATATGATTTTTTATATCTTCAAGAGAATCAAGAATTGTCTTATTAAAAAGTTGCATATACAATCTAAGTAAAGATTCTTCAATTGTATTTTCCATTGTAATATAAACATATACGTTTGGAATATCTCTTGGCTTTTCATCTTTATTAACTAATTTTAAATAATTGTTCGTAGAACTATTTGTAATTAAATTTAATAAAAGTGTCGATTTTCCTGAGCCTGACCCGCCAGCAAAAAGATATAATCTCGATGGCTCAAACCCACCATTAAATACCTCTCTGTCAAATAAAGGAAATCCAGTTGGGGTTACATTTTTTCTTTCATATTTTTTTATGATCATAGAAAGAACATCGTCAAAATCATCTTTCTTTAAATCTAAAGAAGAAGCGGCCTCTAAAGAAATCGATCTATTATTATCCATCATATTTGAAAATAAAATTCTAACCATATTTTCATAATCTAAAACTGCATCATCTAAACTATCAAATGTTCCATCTTTTATAGTTTCAATTACATTATTTAAATAATCGAAATTTTTAAATAACGCATTTATTTTTTTTCTTAAACGTATTTGATTAATAATACTATCCCATTCTCCACTATTTAATTTTTCTTTTCTTTTATTATCAATATATTCAGAAAATTGTTTATACTTTTCGCTATATAAAATGCTATCTATAGATTCATTTAAAGATTTATCTGAAGAAAGTAATTCTGTAATTTTTTTCAAAAGATCTGTTTTTTGTTGAATATTGATAGGAATACTAATCTCTTTACTTTTTTCATAAAACGTGATAATTTCTAATATATCTCGATACAAAACTTTTGTCTTCTTGATTTTCGAAGATTCAGAAAGAATCATAGAAAAGCAAGATTCCAAAAAGGATTCTGTAATCACATAAACCTCCCATTAAAAATTAAAACGTTAGAATTTTCTTTCTATCGGATAAATTGATGAACTCATCTTTCGATAAACATTTGTTAACAATATATTCACAATAATCATAATTTAGTTCGGTAATTATTTTTAATGAATTTATAAGCCCAAAGTTTTTTGCAGTTTGTTTTCTTGTAATATTTCCTTTGTTTATTTTTTTTGTAATTTCATTGGTTTCAAAATTTAACTCTTCAATCTTATCCATTTTATATAATTCATAAAAATTTGTAGCGGATTTTGAAAACATCGTTTGACATTCAGAAAACTGATCAAGCATAAATAACATTGTATAAACTGAAAATATTGGAAAAAAAGTTCCTGTTTCTTTAGAATATGGCTCAGTTAAATTTAATGGTTTAAAATTATATTTCTGAGCCATCTTATTTAAATGTTTTAAATATGTTGTTCTATGAGTTTCTTTTCCCTTAAATCTCAAATCTAATAAAGAACTTCTCAAATCTAATTTTCTAAAAGTTCCATCTTCTTCAATTATTACAATAAATCTTCCTATCATCAACCCTTTAAATAGACTGGAAGAATCAAACGTAAAATTCACTTGAATATCATGAACTTCTTTTATATGTTTTTCTAATATCTCATAAAAAAATAAATCCCTAAATGTAGCGCCTCCTAAAATATGAAAATCTAATTTTTTAATATTTCTTTTTTTACATTGTATTAAAAGGGGAATTAAAGGCAAAACATAAATTATGCAAGGTATATTACTATCTCCTTTTGTATTTGCGACAATTCCCCCTGTTGCAAAATGTGAAAACTTTTCAAACAAATCATTTTCAAAAAGAATTCTATTAAATATATTCCATAATTTTGGTGTTCTAAAATGATGAATATAAATCATTTTAGATCTAATTTCATCAGGGAATTCAGAAGCCATTTTATATGTTTCTAAATTCTTTTCATATATCTCTTCAAAAGAATGAAATATTTTGCACCCTGGGCCTGGGGGCAAATCTAATACAAAAGCCCTATCAATAAGATTATGTTCTTCTCTTAAAAATTTATGATATGCCTGAATTAAATCATCAGTGGATTCTTTTTCGAGCCTTCCTATGGAAGCTTGAAATCCTCCAGAGTCACAAAATATATTAATTCCATCTAAAATTTTTGTATCTATCATAGACTGAAAAATTTTTCTATGAGATTTAATATGAGTGTTTATATTTCTTCTCTTTTCAAAAGCCTCACCGAAAGAATGTAAAACTCCAGAGATAGATTTATTTAACATAGAATTAATTCCTTCTCTTGTAATATAATCCTCGCCTTCACTTTTTAAATATCTATCACAAATGGAATTTAAAGTTTCCCCTCCAGCTAAAATGAATCCACTTTTCTTTTGACTCATTGACATTCACCTTTTTATGTTTTGTTACCGATGGACTCATTTAAAACTTTATGTTAATAATCTGTGGTAATTGTTAAATGAAATGGATTTTTACAAAGATCTCTATTTCCCCATAAAAATTCGTCAATATCTGAGATACTTTTATTAGTTAATTTTTTCAATTGTTCACAAGAAAAAACTGTAGCTGTTCTTATTGAAATTTCTTCTTTAGAATTTGGTAAAATCAAAAGATCGCTATCTATCTTATTTCTTAAATATTCTGAATATTGAAAACAATTAAAATAATGGAGGATTTTTGGGACTTGATAATCTGCCGGAACTATCAACATATTTATTTCATCTTCATATAATCCAAAAATTCTATTCAATTCGATAAAAAATAAACATGCCTTTTTAAGAAAAAAATCATTTCCAAAATGTGGAATGGTACAAAGAAAAATAGAAAAAACTTCTTCCAAACTTTTAGTTGATGTCACATTTCTAATTATAGAATTTATATCCCAATCAGAAATACTTTTTAAAATTCTAATTCTCTCATCTAATAAAGGAAATCTTTCCATTACCATTTTAGAAATTATTTCTCTTATAATACCGTTATGATTTAATCCATTAGAATTTTCTATGGCTTCATAAATAATATTTCCTAATTTACTTGAAGAAGAATTATTAATTCTATGATATGAATTTCCATACCAATAACAAAAATTAATGGATGTCATTAAAATCAATTGTTTAATGATTTTTGGATTTATCTCAATCTTTTTATAATTAGAATTAAAGTTTTTTATCTTTGAGACTAATAAACTAAAATATTCTTCATCATTAATTCTAATAAAATCATTTTTAGAATTTAAGAAATTTTCTGAAAAATTGATTATATTTTGAATTGTTGAAAAACTTCTCATTGATTAATTTCCAATTTTTGAAGCATCCAAAAGAAATTATACATACGGGGATCATAAGAAGAAAATTTATCTCTTAGAAATATTTTATTTTGATCAAAATTAAAAGGAGAGTCTTGAGTTAAAAGTTCCAATTCAAATTTATTAATTTCTATATTAGTTCTTATCTTTTCATTTATAGAAAAAAGTTCTACTAAAAATGTAAGCGTTAACGGAAAAAAAGATGAATTCATATTTTCTTTAATGAATAAATAGTCGGGATAACTTGTTCTATAAAATAAAGATTTATTTTCTGGAATAGAAGAAATTAATTCAAAGAATTTATAATATTCATATTCAAATAACTTATTTTTTTTAAAATGATTTTGACTTGCCATAAACCACTCTGTTAGATTTTTTGTTGCGACTTTAGCTGTGATATACCCACCATTTAGAAAAATATTTTCACCGACCCTAATAAATTGAGTTTGTGCATTTTCCGAAGAAAACATCGCTTCACAAAAAATAGATCGTCTTTCAATTTTATCAAATTCAACACTTTTTAAAATAGTTTTTGGATTGACCAAAGTTTTTATTTCATTATTATTAAGAATCCATTTATCGCTAACGATCAATTCATTTACATAAATCTTCTTTGTCTTTTCCATTTTATTTTCCGCACCTCAATTTTACAAGATCTTCAGCATAACCATATATGTGCAAACCCTTTGACTCTACAACCATTTCCCCATCTTCTACCCCAATTTCATTTGACATGTAATTTTTTAAATATTGTATCCCCGCTAAATTTGCTGGCAACCCACCCCATAAATCCCATGATCTAAAATACACAAAAAAATGAAGTTTGTTATCTTGAATTCTTGTATCAATATGTCTTAGACATGGTGGATCAACTAACAAAAGATCATCAGGATTTCCAACCTGTAAAATCAATTGATTATTTCTATGTCCTGAGGTCTTATATTTATTTATAACATATTCTATCTGATTGATGAACAAATTTGAATTATCAGCCAATAAAATCTTATCATCATATTTTTCAACATTGACGATTTCATGCTTTTTTTCATCTCTCTTTTCTTTTATAAATTCTGATACATTGTATTGTGTTAATCTTTCACCATAAGTATATGATTCATTTGCCATTTTTGTCGGTGTCATTAAATATTCAATATATGATCTATCATAATTTTTTCCACCAAAAATATAATCATTTTCCACAGGTGGAGGGATGTCTAAACCCGGAGGAATTACAGGAAGAATTGGTTCACCCCATGGACATTTAATTTGGCCGATAAAATAATCAAACTCCAATCTCATTTGTCCAGCGTATGAGCCTTCATCAATCTTAAATCTTTTTCCATTATCAATAATTGAATAAATTGCTTGAAACCACAAATCTGAAATTGTTGTGGCATTAATAAAAGTTAAATTCATTCTTAATCGCTTTCTTTTTGCCCAGTTTTATCTAGAATATCTTTTTTGTTGTAGCAAGATGTTCTCATACAAGTTGTCCCCATGGACATAGATAAATAAGAAGAATTAATTCCTCTAGCGCCATTATCAAATTTATAAGTAAAAGATGGATCTATATTGAGGGATTTAATAGTCTTAAAAGCTTCTTCACCGGCTGATAAAAATATAAATTTCCACAAATATTTATCTTGTTGATGTTTAATCATATTTTTAATTTTTTCAGAATTATATTCTTTTGAGGCATTTTCTTGCCCGTCAGTTATTGAAACCATAATTACATTTTCTGGCTTTTCATCTTCTGTCAAGCCATCTAAATAAATTCCTGTTTCATCAATCGCTTTTCCTAAAGCGTCGAAATATGCAGTGAACCCATAAGGTCTATAGGCACTTTCATTAAGATCTTTCACTTCGTTGATAGGAATATTCTTGCAATAAAAATTATAATCTGTATTAAATTGAATCACTGTGATAAAAGCGTTTCGATCTTTTAAATTCTTTTGTTCCTCAATGAATTTATTAAACCCGGTAATCGTTTCATTTTTAGCAACATCCATAGACCCACTTTTGTCTATAACCACAATGATATGATCAAGACCCTTTTTCATTTTTTGTATCCTTAACCATTTAAAGATTCGATGTTTTCTAAAACTCCATAAATTTCTCCATCCATAAGAACCCGATATTCTTCTTTTCCAACTACAATTGTTTGCCCTGCGAATCTTGCAAAAATTGCAACCTCGCCAATCTTAACATCAGTTTTTACATCTTTACCAATTGATAAAACCTTTCCATAAGATTGAGGAGGAGTGGTTGTCGCTGAAAGAATTATTGAACCCACTTTATTTTCGACCTCAAAAGGCTTAACAATCACTTTATCAAAACCCGCTTTAATATTCATGTTATTTTGATTCCTTTCTTTCTTTTGATTCATAAATTTTTTCAAGTTCCTTCTTGCGCCTTTTTTCAGATACAGAACGCTTACGACGTTTACGGACAGAATCTTTTTCAAAAAACATAACCTTTTTCAAATCTTGTAAGATACCACTTTTTGAATACTTCTTTTTGAAGCGCCTCATCATTTCTTCAAATGTTTCTTTATGCCTTCTAACAACCATAATACCTTCTTCTCTGTACACACCAGCCTCCATTTCTTTAAACGAAACCATAGATTATTTGATCCCTTGAAGAAAAACTACAATTCCACTTCTCACACATGTCAAAACAAATCTCTGAATTTTTAATTAAGTCTTCCCTTGTTTTTCCTTCTGGCATTAAATAAACTTTATCTATATCAAATTTAATTTTTGGATTATCTAAGATAAATTGTAAACATTTTTCTACCCTTAAATTATCTTCTGGAAAATTTTTATTGTCTATTACAAATTTTAAATAAACATCATTTTTATATGAATTTAATTCTGAGACTTTGACTTGAAAATCGACATAATCTTTATTGCTGAAAATTTTTGGAGACCAAATTATTTTTATATTTTTATCAATATTGGAGATAATTTTAAAAAGGCCTAAAAGATCAAAACCATTTGTTTCAATGTTAGCAACGTTATAATATAAATTTAAAAGTCTGGTTGTATTTTTTAAGTTTTCTCCAAATGTAGGTTCCCCTCCGGTTATCATCAAACCAGCTTTGTTTTTATCTAAAGTTTCTTGGATCGTTTGGAGAGAAACCTCCTGCTCAATGGAGCATCTCATTTTAATTATTGTATCACACCATGAACAAGGATTTTTATTTTCGACTCTATCACAGGTTTTAAATCTTAAAAGGAGCATTCTCTTTCCAATGTCAGGCCCCTCTCCCTGCCATGTTATAAAAGACTCAATTACTTTTATATTGTCCATTATCACAACCCTTTCAAAATTTTATTTTATATAAATGTTTGTTCTTTGATATATTCTTATTTTCTTAAAAAGTTAGAACTGTATTTTTAGTTTTTATGTCTAAAATAGGTTTTAACATAAGTTCATAACGATCAGTAAAAGAAAATTTTAATTGTTCTTTCATATCAGGAATAATATATTTTGGTAATCGTTGTTCTTCATCAGGAATGGCAATAACTTCCAATTTTTTTCCAGAAGATAAAAACTTCTGATAATTTTTCTTTACATCATCTGGAGCTAAATCTAAATTTATCCCTTTAATTTTAAACATATATCCACGACTTCCAACATCATGAGCGTCATAAATTAAATCATTAAAATTCAACATAGCCTTTGTTCCTTGAGGAACAGTCTTATATTCTTCTATCTCTTTTCCAATTGAAACAGGTCTTGCGATTGTTTTTTCTCCATTATTTATTGCCTCAATAAATTCTTTTTCTTTCATCTCTACAAATTTCATTAATTTTGTAATAGAAACTTTTTCTGATTTTAAAATCAAATTTACCAACTCAGTTAAAAACTCTTTTGACTTTTGCGGATAATCTGATCTTTTAATTTCAACACCCATAAATTTCATTTTATCAACAGATTTTCCTTCATTATTTATAACATGAATTGCGTATCTCTTTTTTGCTAAAAATAATCCACGAGAAATAATCAATTCATTTTTTAATTTTAAAACACTATTTTTTGGATCGACATTATGTGTTCTAACAATATGTGGCATAATAACATTATTTAAATAATTTTCAATTTCTTTACACCAGCCTCTAATATTTTCAACATTCTTTTCCTTTTTAAATTTTTCAAAACAACAAAAAATTGAATCGGTATCTCCAGTTACAATATATTTGATCCTTTTTCTAATATCAGGCATTTCATCTGAGAAAATTTCTTTCTTAGTTATCTCATCAGGAATTACCATCGGCTTTTCTAAATTTAAACTTTCCATAAAATTATTTCCATAAATAATTGAATTCTTTAAAGCTTCTTGACCTGATAATGTAATTGCACCAGCACAAGATTCATCATAAAATCTAAATGCTTTATTTCCTAAAACTCCATATGTTCCATTTGCCAAAACCTTATAAACTTGTTGCCTTGTATCATAAAATTTTGATTCGTCATTTTTCTTTTCTTCTACGGCTTTAAACATCATCTTCTTATATCTATCACGAGAATCTAAAATCTCTTTTAAAGCTTCTCCTAAAACAGATAACTCTTTATCATGATTTTCAAATAAACAACCATTAATTGTATGAATATAATTATTTTTTTTAATGATGTTAAGAAGTGCTTCCTTCTTTATAATTTTTTTCTCAGCTCTGAAAGTTGGATCAAAAATTACAGATATTTCATCAGGAAGATTCTCCGGGTGTTTCGATAATTCAAACCCCAAAGAAGGATCCTCTAATTTAATTCTAAAATTATTTATTCCAATATTGTATGTAATGATCAAACTTGGATATAGTGATTTAAAGTCAAAGTCTACAACCTTTTCATAAATGCCAGGAATTGGCTCAAAAACAAAAGCCCCTGCATATTTAACTTTTTCCATATGTTGATTACTATTCTTTGAACCAAACCCTCTTTGCTTCAAAAAAGAAATTAACATTGCATCAATCTGGCCAAATGTCGAACAATTATCAAAACTCGTATGACAAATAGTTCTAATTTCATTTAAGAGATTTATATGTTCTAGTTTATTTTCAAGGCCTTCAAGAAGTTCCGTATCTCGAATGTTATAACCAATGAATTTATTTAAAAGTTTTGAATACATTTGATTGATCGGAAGATCCATTGCGACTTTCGTATAACCTAATTCATCTTGGGCGATAAATCCTAATTTATAATTTTCCTTTTTTGTGAAGGTAAAATTCTTATATAAAAAGCATTGGTCCAAAGGAACACACCCTGCAAGATTACAAACAAATCTTTTTCCATCAACATAAAATTCACCAAATTTAGACATAGATTCTTGACGAATATTTATTTTAGGTAATCTATTAAAAATATACTGGAGGTCAAAATCGATACAATTCCAACCACTCAGAATATCAGGGTCATCATTCTTAAAATCAGAAATAAAAGATGACATTAAATCTCTTTCGTTTTTAAACTTCTTTATAATAACCCCTTCAATATTTTGAATTTCCTCTGTTTTATTATCAATGACATATGTGGTTTTAATCTTATGATAAATCTTTGTGATTAAATTGATTGGATAATTTGCTTCAGTGGGTTTTGGAAATGAACGAGATTCTCCAGTGTCAACCTCAATATCAAAATACATAATATTTAAATCAAGTTTAGGAGCCTCGCCTTTTGAATTCAAATAATAATCTAACGCATGTTTCGACGTAATTCTATTATCACCCTCATACGTACAATTAAAATCTAATAAAGATTTATCAGAATAATGTAAAAACGTTTGATTAAGTTTTTCATAGGGTACAATTTTTTTCTTTTCATTATCATCTAAACATGTATAACAATAATATTTATCATCTGTTTTATAAATCTCCTTTTTATTATCTTTATCTCTAAAAATATAAATGACTTCTCTTTTTCTTCCTAAATATTGGACATCGACCAACCGATAATTATCTGTATAATATTTCTCAGGTATAGAATATTGATATTTTCCTTTTATATTTGTAATATTTATATTTCTTTCTTTTCCTTGTTCAATATCATTTTTTATTCCAAAGAACTCTGCGACCTTTGATAAATCTCTTTCAAATTCAGGCTCTTCAACAATCCTATTTCTATTTACATAAGATGGATGAACTGTCACGAAAATTTTATAATCTTCCCAATCGTAAATTTTACCTCTACATTTTGTGACTCCAGTCTTTGCAATATTGAATGCAGACAAAGGAGAATTTCCCATAATTACAATCAACTTTGGATTACAATTTCTTATTAACTCAAAGCAATTTTCTTTACAACAATCTATAACCTTTTGTGAAGGATTTCCTGTTGTTCCATCTTCATTTAAAGTTAAACACCAAACTACATTTGTAATTAAATAATTCAATTTATCAAGTTTTAATTTCTTAAAATATTTTCTAAAAGTTTGTCCAGACTTTCCTATAAGTGGAGTGGGAGGAATATATTCCACTTCTTCTTTTCCTGGATTTTCTGCTACGAAAATTACATCGACTTTTGAAAGATCATCTTCACAATTTGTTTCTAAAATACAAGAAGGTTCGTTTTGTAAAGAACATTCCATACAGTTTCCCAAAGAACTTTTTATTGATTCCAAAGAATCCTCCTTTTAAAAGTTTACAATAATTTGTTCTTTTACTTTTATATTTTTTCTTTATTTAAAATCTTGAAGAACGACAAGATTCTTTTATGTTTTCTTTTTGAACCTATATATATTAATTAATGAATTGAGATATTTAATACACATTTTTTATACTCACTTTATGGGGATAAATTATATTAACTTTACAGAATATAATAAACTAAAAATATGTTACAACGTCCAAGGAGAAAACGAATGGCTGAGCAAAAGAAATCCAAAAAAGCCGGAAAAGGTTCTGGAAAAGAATACAAAAAATTGGGCAAGAAAGAAATAAATGTTCAAAGAAATCTTGAAACAGAGGCTTCTGAAATGATTAAAAGAATTCGACATGGGTGGAAAAGAATATCAACCATTGCTCAGAAATTAAATGACATGAGTCAAACCCCTGGAACTCCGATAAAAGAATTTTGGAGACTTGACGATGAAGTTTCCAAAATCTTAAATTCGATACAGAAACAAGGAGTCATATGTTCTGAGAGAGGAATTTTGGTGGGCTCCGCTCTCATGCTCATGGCAATAAAAAAAGAAAAGGACCTTGAAATGGTCAAGGTCATCATGGCGGAGCTTCCGCCGAAACCCACACGAAGGGATGTTACCGATGGATGATGCAGCCGAGGTTGAAATCCAGTACGTGGACATCAATGAGGTTCGGGGTCTGGAGTCCCTGATTTCGAAAACCAAGACCATGGAGGAGTTCAAGGCCATCATGGCGGCCAAGAACGAAAAGATCCGGGCCGCCATCGAGGCAGGAGAATCCTGGTCGGTGGCACCCTCATCCCCCATCTGCCCCGCCTGCAAGGGGGCGGGTCAGAAGTTCATCTTCCAGATAGGGGAGGAGGAAATCACCTGCCCATCCTGCGGAGGCCGGGGGATCCGGACAGACGTCTGCGCCGTCTGCGGCGGCCGGGCCGGCGAAGTGGAAACATGTTCCCGGTGCAACGGCACCGGCGTGTATGTGCACCGGAAGAATCGCTTCCGGGCAGATGATGTGCCCTGCCCGAAGTGCAAGGGGGCAGGAAAATGCACCGAGCCGGTCCTCGGGAGGAAGATCAAGAGCTCGAGGGATTGTCCCACCTGTCTGGGTTCCGGGATTGAGTTGTCCAAGGTGAGGATCCCCCTGGCCCTCAAGAAGGAAATCCGGGCCTCCGGGTTCGAGATCTAGTCCCCAAGTTCCAGAAAATCGTCTCAGAATCAAACCATACCACCTCACAACAAGGAGAATGTTACATGGAAAAGACGTCTGTTCGAGATTCAGAATACACCCAAGACAACGTCATGTCGATTTTCGAGCCGAAGATCTTCAAAATCGGCACGGTCGTCGACGGCGTGATCACCCAGATCAACGAGATCAACGCCATGGTCGACGTGGGATGCATGACCATGGGCTTGATCCCGGTCGGAGATCTTCCGACCAAGGATGGAAGCCTGGCCGTCAAGGAGGGTGACTTCATCGAAGTCATTCTCGATGGCCTCGAGAAGGATGGACGGCCCGTCCAGATCTCCATAGGAAAGAACATGGGAGTGACCTGGGAAAGCCTCAAGGAAACCTACGTGGGAGGTCTCGATATCCTCGGCCTGGTAAAAAACCAGGTCAAGGGCGGCTTCTCCGTGGACATCGGCGTTCCCGCCTTCCTTCCCGGCTCCCAGGTGGACCTTCACCCCGTTTCGGCCGAAGAGGTGCTGGGAAAGGCGATGAACTTCAAGATCATCACCTTCAACGAGGACACGAGGAATGTCATCGTGTCCAGGAGGGCGATCCTGGAGAAGGAGAGGGAGGCCAACATGGCCGAAGCCTTTGCCCGGATCATTCCAGACTCCGTCGTCAAGGGGGACATCAAGGCCATCACCAAGTTCGGCCTGTTCCTTGACCTCGGAGGTGTAGATGGCCTCGTCCACATCTCGGAGGTCTCCTGGGGAAAGATCACGGATCTGACCCAGGAGTACACCGTGGGCCAGAACATCGAGGTGAAGGTCGTCAACGTCAACGCCGAGGAAGAGAAGATCGAGCTGAGCATCAAGCGGCTCCTTCCGGATCCCTGGATCGAGGCCGCCGAGAAGTTCAAGAAGGGCACGAAGATCCGGGCCCTGGTGACCTCGACGACCGAATACGGGATATTCGTCGAGGTGGCCCCCATGATCCGTGGCCTGATTTACACCACGGAAATCAGCCACCAGAGGGTGAAGAACCCTGCAAGCGTCGTGGAGATCGGCCAGGAGATCGAGGCCATCGTCCTCGAGATCGACCCGGCCCAGAGAAAGCTGGCCCTGTCCATGAAGGCCATCAAGAAGGACCCCATCGAGAGCGTCAGCGAGAAGTACCCGGTGGGCACCACCATCGAGTCCAAGATCAAGGCCATGACCGACTTCGGGATCTTCCTCGGCATCGATGAGGGAATCGACGGCATGGTCCACATCTCGGACATCTCCTGGACCGGGCACATCAAGACGCCCGCTGAGCTTTATCACATCGGGGAAACGATCCGGGCCAAGATCATCCGGATCGATCCCTCTTCAGGGCGGATTGCCCTGGGCGTCAAGCAACTGGAGCCCGATCCCTGGGATACCGTCGGGGAAAGGTTCCCCGTCGGAACGAAGATCTGCGGCACGGTGACCGGGACCGCCGACTACGGCGTGTTCCTCTCCCTTGAGGGCGGACTGCGAGGCCTGGTCCACGTTTCCGAGATCCCCAAGGACCTGACGAAGAACCTCGCCGGCTCGTTCCCGGTCGGATCTTCCGTGGAGGCCAAAGTGGTCTCCATCAACAAGGAGGAACGGAAGATGGCCTTCTCCATCAACAAGATGGAGGGAGGAGGGCCGACTTCCAAGGGAAAGCCGGGGTTCAACAAGCCCCGTTTTGTCATGAAGAGAAGCGAAACGAAGTAGAGATGGGGGATATTGATAATCGTTAATTTGTGGTCCTCAAGGGCATGAGGGAAAACTGCGGGTCACTAGAAACGGAACTAAGGAATTTTCGGATCTGTTAGTTAAGAAGATCTAGACTTTCCTCTTATCCGTTACGCTTGGGCAACGCCCTGTGATCTCCAGCCACGTTTCATTTAGACAAGGGAAACTTAATTCTGGGAAACCTTGGAATGAACCATCATCGAAAGGAGACAGGATGAAATACCTCGTGTTGAGGTTTTTCCTGTTTAGAACACGGATAGCTTTTCACTGACCGCCAGAAGTCCGGAGCACCTGGAGTGAAAACCAACCCCAACTTTGAAAGGGCGTGCCATGAAAAAGCGAAAGATGGTCTAAGGCTATCCAATCCCAAACCAAGAGACCTGGGACGCTGGGCTCTCGTGGATTGGAAGACTTAGATCGCTTCACCGCAGAAAGGCAAAGGCCTGCAGCTGAGAGAAACCCCTTTGCTCTCGCAGGCCTTTGCCTAGTAATTCTGGATGGGCCCCAACCGGCGCCGTCATTCCGCCTTTGGGGCCCATCCATCCAAAATTCTATTTCTTAATCACACTTATATTTTTTAAGAAGTCATCTTTACTAATCTTATTTTTTTGCTTCTTTTTAGTTTCTTTTTTGATTTTTGTTTTAACTGGTTTTTCCTTCAATAAGCCCAATCCAGAATATATTTCATCTTTTTCTTCATCTGGTAATTTTAAACAAAGGTCTGATAATAATTCTATATCATCATTTTTTAATAAAGGAATTTTACTTCTTAAACCTTTAAATAATTCTTCTTGTTTTTTATAAGGTTTATAAAGCATCATATTTCTTTTAATTCTAAAATCAATTACACACTTTTTAATGAATAAGAATAATTCCTTTTTTTCTAAATATCTTAAATTGATATTATTAAATTTTTTATTTAAAAAATGATTTAATTCAGGACTATTTAAAAATAAAGAAATTACATAGGTATGAGTGATTGGAGAATTGTATTTCAAAATATCAGGAATTAAAACTTTACCTTCTTCATTTAATTTAGGTTTTGGAATTTCAGAATTGATTGAATCGTCAAAAAGCCAATTAAAAAAAGTCTTAAATGGCATATCTTTTATCCTTTTAAATTTTTGTTCTTTTATTCTAAATATTTTTCTTTTTGTTTTTTAATTTCTAACTATATATATTAATAAACGAGAAGGATTTTTATACCCACTTAATGAAAGGACTATTCTAAGAATGGAAAACCTAAAAAAATATTTTTCACAAATGTTTTTTCAATTGATATTTTTAGGAATATTTATTTATGGTGTTTATTTTAAAAACTATATATTTTTTGATGTGTTCATATTCTATACAATTCTCATTACCTTAGCATTAATCGTTTCTATGCCTATTTTATTCTTTAAGGAAAATTTATTTGATTTAGCATTTATATATACGAAAAAGAAGCTTGAATTTAAAAAAGATTTTATATTCTATTTTAAAAATATATTATGGATATTTTATATAATTAGTTTAGGAACTTTTGGACATACATTCTTAATGTGTATATGGATTTTTAATTCATTGATAAAAATTCTTTATGATACGAAAATGGAAAATTTTGAGAAAACTAGAATCACTTCAGATTAAAAGGGGGATAAAAGCATGGACCGAGGGGCTCTAACAGAACAAGGTCAAAACCTAATGGAAGGAATAATAACAAAAACCAATTTCAGAATATTCAATGACTCAAGAGACAAGGAAAATATTCCTGCGGTCAAAACCGAATTTTTTGTTCTGGATGCAATAAAAAATTTGGTGAGATGGGAATTGATGTTTGGGGGAAATATTTCTGAAATTACTGAAATTAAATTGAGCACCAGAGTTTGCGGGTGTAAAGATATAATTTCTTATCGTGGCTCAAAAGAATCCATACTGCCTTTGATCCAGACGTCTCTTCTATGGCTAAAGGCATCTGATAAGGTGTCAATGGATGAACTTTCCAAAAAAGTGGTTGGTCTGACAAACGGCTCTCCATTGTTGATAACTTTGGGGATGGGAATATTCGTGGGAAATGCAAGAAAGGAAAAATTCCTGCATATCCTTAATGAAAATCTAAATTTAGTTGGTATTAAAATCGATACTTTAGAAAATTAATTATTCAAAAAATAATAAAGAATTGAATTGGTTATTCTCTCTAAGAAAGGATTTGACATGAAACCAGCCTGTCAAGGGGTTGGGACAATTGCAATTAGTGCCGCAGCAGTTTTGATGTTTCAAAAAGATCCGAGTGAATTCATTCCATTTTTTTGGTTAGTAGGAATACTTTTCATCTGGAATTAATGATATTCAGAAGACCTCAAGACAGGGACTTTTGAAATTCCCTTATCCCTGTCTTGAGGTCATACTATGTTTTAAAGTTTTGTTAATTTAAAGTCTCATTTATAACGCTCTCAAAGATTTCATAAAAGTGATCAACCTTATATTGATTATTTAATTCTTTCAACGGTTTTAATTCTCCTCTAAAAATTTTTTTAATTTTATCTTTTAATTCTTCAATATTATTATATAAATATTCTCTTGGTAATAATTCGGGAAAAGCTAATCTATTTGGAGCCAAAGGGATACAACCCATTAAATATGCATCTAAAATTGAATAATTAAATGTATCTTCTTTTGAGGAAATTAAAAGAATTTTAGAATTTGCTAAATGTTGATAATAATCTTTCCATGAGTCAAATGATTTTCTAATAATTTTTGTGTTAAATTCTTTTTCTATTTCTCTCTCTATTTTTTTTGTAGATTTTTGTATACAAGATCTAGACACAGAAGTTATGTCAATTATTTTATTTGAATTGAATATTTCATCATTAAAAATATCATATGGTTGTGGAAGTCCTGTGATCATTATATTTTTTATGCCTTTTAATTTAAGGGCATGATAAACGCTTCCAACTAAAATATAATCATAATTATTTGCCATGCCCTGTTCAACTAAATATTTTTCTTTTCTTACTTTTTGAAAATAATCATATTTATTTAATGATGAGCCATGACAAAAGCATAAACTTAACTTTGGTTTTTTATGAAATAAAACTGAATGAAAAACTCCTGGAAAACTTAAATCAGCATGAAATAAAACATCATTTTTTTCTAGTTTTAAATCAAGATATTCTTCAACTTGAGATAGCTCAAATTTAATAGCCATTTCTGTATTAGAAAATAATCCCGAATTATCAGCATTTTGAGGAATATTATTTTTTCCTAAAACAATGACTTCGCTAAAAGCATCTTGAACATTCTTTGGAAACTCTGTAAACCACCATTCGCTATATCTCATCTTTATAGGAAGTTGTGGTACAAAAATCAATCTAGCCATTTTCATTTCCTAATTCAATAAGCCATTTGTCATACCCTGAAAACAAGAAATATTTATAATCATATTCCCATAAAGATTTTTGACTTGGATACAATAAATTTAAAACCTTTTTCTTTTCTTCTGAAAAAGGCGTTTCAAATATAAAAGGCGCATTCATTATTGTCGAATAAAAAATTACATTGTAACCATTTCTTAAAAGCCTTTCACCATGTTGTCCCAATAATCTATGTTCCGGATGAGTTTCATAAATCGGATGTGGAAAATAAAAAGTATTTTTTATTGATAAAAAAGCTGGAGGAACAGAATATTGAAAATATATAAATTTAACATCAAAATGATTTCTCAAATTCAAACATTCTTCCGCTCTCTCTTTATTTAATTTTGTTGTAAAATTAACTACACAATTTCCTTTTTTTAAAATCTCAAAACAACCTATAATCTCATCATCTGGATGTGGAGCCATAATCACATTCATGTTTTCTTCTTTCCGAAATCTATATTGATAATTTTACCTTCCTCTTTCACTTCTTCCTTTTCTCCAGGATTTATCATTTCATTAAAATCTTCTTCATTTAAAGAACTGATCAAAAGTTCTAATTCATCTTCAGAAGAAACATAAGTCATAAAAATCTTTGAATCTGTACAAGGTCCGATTTTCCCACTATAATATATCATTCCCACTATTTCTTGTTCTAAAAAATTTTTATCTTCATCATCTTCAATATCGAAAATTCCCCAAAATAAAATCGGTCTAACCACAACTTGAGGAATCCCATTTTCAAATCCAGAAAAAATGACTGCGTTCATTTTATCATTATTATTTTGAAGAAGGTTATTTATAGTTTTATATTTCGCCATTTGTTACCTCTTGCTTTTCAGGACAGCCTTGAATTCGATTTTGTTTTTCGTTTTTGAGATCGTTGTATCCACAGCCTTCGATAGTTTTATGGACTGATTGATGACATTCTATGCAAAGTGTGATACAAGAATCTATGTCGTTTGCGAAGCCGGGATTAAGAGCGATTGGGTCAATATGATGACATTGAAGACTTTCTTGGACATTGCATCTTTGACATTCCCAATTGTCTCTTTCAAAGACGAGTTTTCGGATGAGGGGATTGACTTCGACTGAGAAATTATGTCCGTGTTCATTTGTTAGATTGGGCGTATCATCTTTCTTAATATTATACGGTTTGTGATTTTTTGGCCACAACACTTGATAATGATCTGGACACAATTTTTTGCATTCACCAGAGCAATAAAAATTACAACCTATTCCATTATTTTTTCTAACTGCTCCAATTCTATTATCTAATTCAATTTGTGTTGGAACATACCACTTTCCACAATATGTACATTTAACTTCTATTTTCTTATCTTTGTTTTCTCTATTTTTATCTTCTGTTATTTTTGGACTCCAATGTTTATAAAGACTATCCTTAGCTCCTTTATAATATGGATTCCTCGGCCCCTTGCGATCTTTAAATATTGGATTATTTGTATGGGTTTCTTTTAATCTTTCTCTTAATTTTTCTGACCCTTCTTTACTATATAATTCTTCCCAAGTTTTTCCTTTTTGATAAGGAATTCTTTCTTTGCTCTTTAATCCAATTTTTCTCTTTATTTCTTTTGCTTTTTCTTCACCATGTCGCATTTCTAAAGTAATCCCTAAATTAGCATCTCTTAATTTTTGACGAGTTTCATCAGTAACCACATTCTTATTATGACCCCATAAATATTTATTAGTTTTTTTAGTAACTTCTTTTCCACACCCACAATCACATAAAGGAAAATTTTCTTCACTCATTTTAAAGCTCCTTTTCATATCGACACCCATTATGATTTATATTTTGTTCTTATTCATAATGGGTGTCGATATGAAATTAATTCTTAAATCTTAGCCATCAAATTCAAAGATTCATAAAGTTCCATTCGACAAGCTAAAAAATTCATCGCGTCGCCTTGAAGTGAACTCAGCAGGAGCTTGTCAGCATATAAAATTATGGATATTGACTCAACACAGCCACGTTTCTTTTTATCATAATGCGTATTAATTGTATCAGATAAAATTCCAGTAAAATTTCTGAGGGATTGAATATTGTTTCTTAAGATATTATTATCTCTGCAAAAATCTATACAGTCATGAACTACATTATCCAAATCATCCAAATTCTCATCACAAATTAAGCTAACAAAAAGTGGAAACCCAATTCGTGTATATTTTCGAATTATCATGGGACTAAAATTTTTATCGAGAAGCTTTGTTGCCACATCTCTATCTTCCAAGCCAAACCTTCCATCTCCAAGGTTCAGTTTATTCATATCTCTATCTTTTGCTATCTCGCCCATATTAATTCCCGCAGACGTTTCCTTCGCTTCATTAGTTTCCATTCCCGATCCAATCTTAATTCCCGTTCCCGGAAAAGAATCCACTTGCTTTCCCTTATTCATTTTCGCACTCACTTTCTTATCAAAAGATTCCTTAGAAATCTCACCGGATATCATATCTAAAACTCGCTCAAATACTTGAAGAAATCCCCAACAGAGAATTCAAGCCAAAAATTAAAACTCACTCAAATACTTGAAGAAATCCCCGACAGAAACAACGGTCTTTGTCACGTTATCCAAAAACCAAAGATTACAAACTTCGGAATCGTCGGGATCAACCGAAACGACTGGCTTGTTCAAAGTCCGAGCGAAATAAATCTGCATTCCTGACATCATCTTATTCAAACTTCCTACCAAAAGAAAATCTGCATTCTCAATCTTATTCTTGGACATTTCAATATGATAATCGCCATCTCCCATAATATCATTGATCGCAGAGATGTTTTGAGTCTTGCCATACTTTTGGATAATTTCTCCAGATTCCTTAGCCGAAAAACCAGTCATGAAAACATTGAACTTCATTTCTTTTTTTAAATCCTTTTCTTTTAGTTATTTGACTTCTTTACATCTTCATCATGATCCTGATTCAAATGAAACCCACATTTAATCCAAGCTAAAAAACAATACGTTGCAATTTTCAAAAGATCTTTTTCTCTTTTTTGATTCAAGAATCTTCCACAATATTTTACAATTGTTTGAATAATCCAATCGACTCCAGTTTTTCCTGGACTTAAAAGACAAACAAAATCTGTATGTTCCATATCATTGATTAATGCATATTTTTCACCGCCATGTTCAAATTGATTTGCAATTAATTTTGCAAAAGCTGCCCAATTTTCTCTTTTAGCTGAAAGACCAGTATTATACATACTGATATCTTTTCCCTGACTATTTTTAATTTTCATATCATTTGAAGATTTTTTAATTTGTTCCTTGTTAATATTTTTCATGCTTTCTAAACATGAAACATTAAAAGGGTGTTTTTCTGATTCGGAAGGCTGAGGAAATTCTTTGAAATCTTCAATTTCTGGAAGAAAGTTTAAACATTGTTTTACTACGTCATAGGGCAAAAAAGACTTAGCCATATAAAAAGCAATTTTTTCTTCATCATGATCATTCAATATATTATTACATGCTTCACACTTTTCATTTTCAGAACAATGACAGATTTTAATTTCTTTTTCCTGACTATTTTTAATTTGTTCCTTATCAGTTTTTTCTTTTCTAATTTCTTCAATGATTTTAGAATCAAATGGCGGAATATAAGCTGTTAAATGATCAACGTTACCATCTTTATTTTCATCTTTTTTATTTAATTGATTAGTAATTGACTTCATAATAAATTTACATGATTTGTCAATTTCATGTTGAACTTCTGAACTTTTAGTACAATTTAATATTTCATTATAAATAGTAAAAATCTCATTTAATGTTAAACCTAACCCATTAAACATTTTTTTATCATTAAAAATTCCTGATTTTAACATTACATTTTTTTCTTTTTGAAGATTTGAATTTTCTCCGCAATTAGAACATCCATCATCTTTAGAGCAAGAACATTTTTCTTCTGGTTTTACCGGCTCATTAATAAATAAAGAATCAAAAGCTTTTTTAAAAACCTCAACAATTCTTTCAAGACTTTCTTGATTTGTATAAGTTCTATTTTTAATATTTACAATAATTCTAAATAGTTCTTCTGTTAATTCTTTATTTAATAATAGTTCTGTTTTCCACATTTTTAAACTAGCCTTTCTTTGGAGGTTCATAACCAGAATAATAGGTATTTTCTTTAATTTGATATTGATTTGAAAGAAGAGATTTAATTAGTTCTTTAGTCATTCCTAATAATGGAGCTTCAATATTGATGGGATAAGATGGAGAAATTTGAGATGCATTATTCATTCGTCCAATAAATTCTTGAGAACAATCTGGAAAAGAATTTAGATAATCTGAAAAGTCCGGCCCAATCCAAACCGTCTTAATATTCATACTTTCTGCAACGGATAAGGCCAAACCCAAAAAGATTGTATTTCTTCCAGGAACGTGCATTGGATGAGCATTTCCATATTTTCCTGAAACTAAATTTCCAGTTAAACCACTAGAAATATTTTCTCCTAAATTTACTTTCAAAATCTTATATGGAATATTTCCTTCAGATAAATGAGATTCTGCATATTTCAATTCTTCAATATGTTTTTGCCCATAATCAATTAAAACACCAAATGGTTTCTTTTTTGTACCTAAAGCAAATTCGATCATAAGTCTGCTATCCGCACCACCACTATACAAAATAACCAGATCACATGTGCTATCAGTTCCCATTTTTTAGCCTTTCACGATTTGAGGAAAACTATTTTTTAATTTGTTCTTTATCTAAAAAACTTTTTCTTAACCAAAATATTCAAATTTTTAATTTGTTCTTTAGGTTAAAAATACCTTCTTTTTTTCATTTATTCTTTTACTTTCTATATATATTAATAAATGAGTTATGAGTTGTTTATGTGGTTTTCATTCCTATATCAACCCTCAGAGAGGACATAACAATGTCGGATATAATCGCTGTCGTTCATACCGAGGAAACGGTTGAAGAACTCATTCTCAAAAGCAGTACTTTCATCCTTTCCAAGAGAAACAAAAAAGGTGACCTCATGGAGGAAAGGGTGGTCTCGGAGAGAGAAGCAGATAAATGGTATAATAAGAATCAGAAGAAGGGAAACCTCTCAGTTCCCTTCGAATGGATGTTTGCGTAATTATCAACCCTCAAATGGAGTCTTCAATGATTCAAAATCCCTGTCTCCAAGGGGCTGGATTAGGGAGATTTCAAGTTCCCTTTTCCAAGGTGGTTGAATGTAATGACGCATCCCCGCCGGGATGTGCAACCTTTAAAAGAATTGGAACCTGGAAGGGATGGGAATCTTGCCCTTTCGGTGGGAACGCGGGATATCTGTTGATCGCCTTCCGGAGATGGGAAGAAAACAACAGATAAGCAGAGGGGGCCGGATTGGTATTAGGAAATCAATCCGGCCCCAGTGGAGTCAATCCCAGACATGGAGAAAAAGATGAACAGTTCATCATGTACTGTAAAAGAGATAACAATAAAAGATCTTAAACCTGGAGATAAATTTCGAATCAAAAGAAAAAAAGATAAATTCTTGAAAACAGATTTAAAAGATATAGTGATGCATTTGGACACATTTAGATTATATGTGCTTTTGCCAAATATGGTTTGTGAAATTATTAAATATCAAAACAAAATAGTTTTAGATTTGAGTCAATAATGGATTTATGTCTCAAAATAATCGCCTTTGTGGTTGAAAGCGTATTTGCTTCAATGGTAACGTTAATAGGTTTAATTTTAAAAATCTCCCTTGAGATTTTGATAAAAATCTTTGAACTCATATTTCAATTGATAACCAAGGATGATGATAAAAATGAAACTCCAATAGTTTAAGGAGAAAGAACATGTTAGAGCTGACAAAGGAACAGAATGATATCATAAACCAATTGGGAGTCGATCAAAGAAATGCATTATTTGCGCTATTAGATGTCAATAAATTTCCTAATGCAACCATGGATTCAATTAATAAATTGTTTATGATATTCTGTGCACAAAATCATAATGAATTTGCAAATCATCTCTTTTCCGAAATAATCGAAAATATAAACAAGCTTTTTACTATGGGAAAATGGGAAAAATTATATACAATTTTCGAGCACTTATTAAAACATAGGATTGAAGACTGTATAAAGATGAAAAAAGAAATTGAACCTTATGAAGAAATATATTTAGACTTGGTTAAGTATATTAAAATATTCAGAGATGCTGGACTTATCAACCAACTCGCAATTCTAAGAATGGCCCGAGAAAAAGGCCTTCTTTCCGAATAGGAAGTTCATTTACCAACGCCAGATAAAGAATGGCGTTCATTGTGTAATTCACCCAAAACAATGTTACATGAAAGCGAGGACACAATGGAAGATGGATGCCAAGTCGGAGAAGAGAAGGGTACGGAGAACAAGAAGGCGAAGGAATACCTGAAACATGTGGCCAAGAAAACAACCACAAAGGTCCTTCGGACGATGAAGATCACCCTGGTCATGATCCTGGGAATGATCGTTCTCTTCGCGGCCTTCGGGGGCTTCAGCTCCCAAGGCATGAAGGACGTGGCGAGCTCCGTGGGAAACAGCCTCACCGGGGCCAAGGACATGTATCTGGCCTTGAAGGCGATCTCCGGCGAAAACCAGCTCGCCAAGGACGTTGTTGAGGAACTCCGGGCTGAGGTGAAGAATCCGGAGTTCCTCGGTTTCAGGTTCGTGACGGTCGATGGGATGCAGGTGATCACCAACGAGGAGGGGATGAAGAATCCCCATATCCTCAAGGGCCTCGTTTTCCAGGCCAAGGAGAATGGCCAGGACAGCGTCGTCTTCCCGTGGACGATATACCGGGATCTGGTGGAGGGAGCAGTGATTGCGCCAATCACCTCTGCCGGCATGGTCCTGGGTCCCGAGACAACCATGTCCTGGCTGATCAAGAGGATGATCAGCCAGGGCATCAGCAAGCCCTGGTGGGTAGTTGAGAACAGGAATGAAATCGTGGTTCCCCTTGGGACAACGGAGTTTGGCCCCATGGTCTACGGAGAGGAAAAAACCCTCCTCTCCGGCCTGTTCGGCGGCCCCCCTTCCTTCAAGTCCTGGGTTGACTTCCCGGCTCAGGAAAAAACCCTCAAGTTCAAAGCGGATGGATCGGTCGACAGCGGAACGAAGTACGTCGACGAGATCCAGGACTTCGCCAAGGACAAGATCAAGGAAGCCGTGAAGTAGAATTCTATCATGTCCGAAACCTTCTGGAGGCCGGCAGGGCACGGAAGGAATTAGGCGAAGTAGAATTTGTGTGGTTTTTCCCGGGCTACGGCCTCAGCCTGGGATTAGCCGCTGGACTTGCCAAGAGCCCAACGGCCGAAGCAAATGGGGGAAGGGAAGTGCGTCAAGGCGCTTGTATCTTGATGACTTCATGTTAAGGCGACAGCGAATACCCTCACGGGGAAAGTCTGTAAGTCCACATCCAAACCTTCCCCCATTAAAAGAATGAAGGAAAGGGTTCCCCCAAGTTAACAGATCTTGGGGGAACCACCTTGCTGGCCGGCAAACTCACTTACATGGGCCTCTGCCATAAGACCGCATAAAACTTTCCTTCACCAAGGGCTCTTTAGACGTCTAAAGGGTCCTGGGCGGTGGGGTACAAATCCGAGTGAGTTGCATCGGTCTACCCCACCGCCCAAAAAGAAAAGGGTTGGGCCTGGAGCGGGAACACCAAACCGTGCAAGAAGGCATTGCACACATCACCGCTCCAGGCCCTAACACAAAAATTTATTTTTTTTAAATCTAATTCTAAATGTTCTAAAAAACTACTAAAAAAGAACCAGAGGAAACCCCATGAGCGATCTGATCGAGATTTTGTTCAGTTTTGATACGACAGGAAGTATGTATCCCTGTCTATCACAAGTTCGAAGAGTTCTTAAACAAAGTATTGAGAGACTTTTTAAGGACATACCAAATTTAAGAATCTCAGTCTTGGCCCATGGAGATTATTGTGATAAAAATAGAACCTATGTTACGACATTTTTAAATCTGAGCAACAATATGACAAATATTACAAACTTTGTTATGAACATTGGTCCAACTGGTGGGGGCGACAGTCCCGAATGTTATGAAAAAGTTCTAAGGCAGGCAAGAACTGAAATTTCATGGACTCCTGGAAGCAAAAAATTGATTGTCATCATTGGAGATGATATTCCACACCCTCCACATTATAATATGAACACTGAAAAAATTGATTGGAGAAAAGAATTAGATCTTTTAAAAGAGATGGGAATTCAAGTTTATGGGGTTCATGCAATGCCAGGAATTCGAAGACACTCAAAACCATTCTATATGGAAATTGCTAATAAAACAGGAGGGTTCTATTTAACTCTTGAACAATTTTCTGACATTATGAATTTAATTATGGGAGTCTGTTATAATCAAAATAATTCATTAAATCAATTCAATGATGAAATTGAAAGATCAGGTTTTATGACAGTTTCTCTTAAAAAATCATTTGATGCCCTCAGAGGAATTTCAATTGAAAAAGATTATTCCGAGTATGATTTTGAATATGAAGATCCATATTTTGAAAAACCGAAAAGAACATCATATAGAGATATTCGAAGGGTAACGAAAAAATCAGGAGAATTTAAAAATCTCCCTGAAGGTCTTGAAATTATTCCTTCAGGAAGATTTCAAGTTATTCCTGTCGATTCAACCATTGATATAAAAACGTTTGTTTCGTCTCAAGGAATTCCTTTTCAAAAAGGTAGAGGTTTTTATGAACTCTCAAAGTCAGTTAAAGTACAGCAATACAAAGAAATCATTTTAATGGATAAAAGGACAGGAGAATTTTTTGGTGGAAAAGAAGCTCGACTTATTTTAGGCCTTAAACCTCAAACGGCAAGTGGAGGGATAACTGAAAGACTTCCAAATATTGAACTATCAAATTGGAGGGTATTTATTCAGTCAACTTCAAATAACCGAAAACTCATTGCAGGCACGACATTTTTGTATGAGGTTATTGACTAAGAAATCTTTCGCCAATGGGGTCTATGTCTAACCGGACCCCATTGGCGAATAAACATTTTTATTTATTTCCATAATTCTAAATTTTTTTTGCAAATTTTTATAAAATTGAGATTTCCATCTTGAACTTCATTTGATAAATTTTGTTTTAAAATATCTAAATTTTTTATGGCTTTAAAAATTATCTTTTCAAGATTATTTTCATCGAATATAAAAACCCCTTTTATTTTTTTGTAAAAATTTAGAAATCTTGTTGTGTCTCTAACAAGCAAAGGTGTTCCAGCCATAAGAACTTCTGTTAAAACTCTTGGACATCCATCTTGCTTATTTGAAGTAACCAATCCTAATTTAGATTTATTCAATAATTCATTCATAGTTCTTCTATCTATAGATCCAATAAATTCAATATTATTAACGTTATATTTTTTACAAAGTTGTTTTCCCAATTCTGGTTTATTTCCACAATGAACAATTTGTAATGTTTTTAAATATTTTGAATTTGAAATTTTTTGAATAAAATATTCTTGTCCTTTATATCCGATTTGTGTAAAATTACATGGCCAACAAATATCGTATTTTAATTCTTTATTTTTAATAGGATAAAATACATCAGGGCTTGCTGTTTTAAAAAATGGTAAATGTTTAGGACTTGATAATTCAGAATTATCCTCGACTAAAATATAGTCATAAATTCCCCCATATACAGGGTTGACTCTTTTTGAAGATCCTAGATATAATTTTAATCCAAAGAATTTAGGATTCTTTTTTGTAATTTCACAATATGATTTAAATCCTCCTCTAAAAAAACTTATATCAGGTTTTTCTTTTTCTTTAAAACATTCATCAAAAGACTTAACCCATTTTTGAATATATCTTCGATTATCAAATTCAAAAATTATAGACTCTTTTGGTTTATCAGTTAATCTCCAAATGATGACTTCATCGAAAATTCCTTCTTGATAAAAATAAAAAGGCATCATCAAATAAAAGTCATGACAATTTCTAAAAAAATCCAATTGATTGGTATACTTATGGTAGTATTCTAAATTCTTCAAATCGGTTCTAAACATCCAAAATATTTTTTTTCTCATTTTATTGTGGCCTTCATGGGTTCAAAGTTTTTAATTTCATTATATTCAACTCTCATACATTTTAAACCCCAAACAGATAAACTATTTAAAGTTATAAAATTTCCATTATATTTATTTGATGCCCATAGATCTAAATTTACAATATCTTTTGTTCTTTTATGACTTATTGTAAATTCTTTTTTTAAATCACTATTTTTCAAATAATGTTCTAATAAATATCTTGATGAATCGATATTTATTTTTCTTGCTAAATATCCAACTAAATGAAAACTATTTTTTCCTGTGTACCTAATTTCAACCTTTTGAAAAAATGACGCATCTGTTAATGTTTCATATGTTTTTATCGCTGCGTATTTTGCCATTGTCCAATTTTCGGTGTCAATATCGACAATGCAAAAATTCTCATGTGTTTCCATAGTCGTATGAATTGAGACGGTTCTTCCAGACATAATTTTATCATAATTCGAAGATGAAAATTTTATATAATCATTATTCAATTTTCTCTTAACTATAAATTCATTTTCATTTGTAGCTAAAAAAATCATAGCCCTATGTCTACTTAATTCTTGTAATAAGTTCACTTTTTCTTTTTGATAATAATTCCAAATATCTATCTCAGTTAAACCTTTTGGATAATATTTATTTTTAATAATTATTGTATCTGGATGTTCGGGATATGACATTTTTAAGTTTTCCTAACTTTTAAATCCAGAAATTAAAAAGATTTTTTTTCCTGGCTTTTTTGGATTTTCTATTGTGTATCTTTGAATATATCTATTATCAAAAATATTTTTATAACGATCTAGAACTTCTTCAATTGTTTTAAAAAATCTAACATGAGATTCAAAATTAGAATTAGGAACTGAAATAATTATGACAGAATTTTTTGGAATTAGACTTAATACCTTTATGTCATCTTGAATGTGTTCTAATGTTTCCAATAAAATGAAAGTGTTATAATTTTCAAAACCATTCTTTTTATGAAATTCAAAAAGATCTATGTTCTCAAAATTAAATTCTGGATACATTTTTTTAGCTATGTTAATTGCAGTTTTAGAGAAATCAATTCCTGTGTATTTCTTAAATCCTTTTTTCTTTATTAGACTTGCTATTTTTCCAGTGCCACAACCAACATCTAAAATTATTCGTTCTGAACAAATTGTTGGAATAGAGTCAACAGCTTTTTTATACAATTCATAATATCCACTTTCTTCAATATTTTTTAAATGCTTAGGATTTTTATATACCTTATCATAATATTCTGGAGGCATCTCTTTTTTCATTTTTTAGAAAAGCTCCTTTTTTATAATCTTAGTCATTTCTTTTATCCTATAATCATTACTTAAATATTGTTGTGCAAATTTATTTCCTTCTTTGGCTATTTTAGTTCTCTCTTTTTCATGTTCTAAATAATAAAAAATTTTATTTCTTAAATCAATTAAATCAGAATATATAACCAAGTGTTTGCCGTCCTCTAACCCAATTCTTTCTAGATCGGGGGGACGGTCTGCTAAAACAAAAGTTCCACATCCAAGAAACTCACTATATTTCATATTAAATGAGCCAAATATATTATTTGAGATCACAGCAATACTTGAGCGATTTATTGCGTTAATATATGCTTGATGAGTGACCCTTCTCATATAAACTTTTAATTTTGTTTTAGAAAGCATTTTATTTATTTTAGATCTATTAGGATAAACATCTGATCTTTGTGTCGAACTTGTAATTACGTCAAAAACTTTTTCTAACCCAAGTCTTTTATAAACTTCCATATCAGAAGAAAATGGTAAAAAATAAGATGGAACATTTATTCCATTTTTCTTAAGATCTTCAACCTGTCTATATTGTCTAACAAAAAATAAATCAAATTTATTTTTTTTCATAAATTCATGTTGTCTTGGCCAACTTCCTTTATAACCAGAAGGATGTTTTGGAAAATAATCAACAACAAAATGAACCTTTGGAATATGTTTAACATCTTCCAATCCATTAAATTCTAAAGTATATCTTAAGCCACATGTAAAAACAAAATCAAAATTATTACCATATTCGTTTATAACATCCATAACTCTTTTTTTTGGATCAAAGTTTGGAAACCCTGAACCATAAAAAACTACATCATGAAATTTAGCTATATCATTTCTAAATCTCTGATGCCCCCAATTATAACGCCCAATTAAATTTGGGCTTAAAACTAAAATTCTCATATCTTAACCTCTTTTTTGAAAATTGGTAGAAAGCCAGCAATACCGAATCATTTTTCCCCTATTCTTTTCCAAAGTATATTTTTTTATATCATAACTATTATATAAATATGTTTTATCTATAAAAGGCATAATCTTATCAGTATACCATTTCTTATGAAAATCATCAAAAAGAACAATCGTTTTTTCTGTCACAAAATTTTCTAAAATAATTGGAATGTGATCGGGTCTATTTTTTGTTTGATCTATATCAATAAATACTAAATCAAAATCTCGTTTTTCATTTTTAAATTTATTCCAGACTGAAAAATTTTCATCTAATAAACCCTTTTTCTCAACAAATTTTTTTGTCTTCAATAACCAATCTTTATCAGTGTCTATAGACCAAATTTTCATATCTTTGGTTCCATAACGCTTTCGATAAAATCTTAAAATATAAGATGAAAAACCACTGCCTAAATCCAATACACTTTTACAATTAAAAAGTTCCATTAAAATCAAAAGAAAAACTGAACATTCAATTGACGCAGCCGCACCTCCACTTGAGATGGTTGTAATATATTCATTATATTCATCAATAATCCCTTCAAAATATTTTTCATATAAATCTTTAAAATTATTTTCTATTTTCTTTTCTATACCCATTCTATCGTTCTCCAGTTATTTTTATTTTCTTTTGAACTTTTATAGCTTGAAAAATAGGAATGATTTTTTTTGATAAAACATACGGATTATCAGATGTAATTGGACCTTTAATATTTTTTAAAATCAATATTTCTTTGGCTTTAATATTTCTCCAGAAAAATATACTTTTAACTTGACAATAATAAGTACATCTTTTTAATTCTTTATTATATTTAAAAAGAATTCGATATGTCATTTCTCCATATCTATTTTTTAGATCTTTATTAATATCAAAAACAATGTCAGATATTAACAAATCTGAATATCTAAAAACTCGACCTTTTTTATCAATTCTCTTTTGAACAATCATTGTTCACGCCCTTAATTAAAAAGGATATTGAAGTTTTCTTACGATAAAGCCTTCAGCGTATAAATCAGGCTCAGTGGATATTTCACTTGCCCAAAAAGATTCTCTTCTATCTATAAGATTGTGATTAATTGCATTTAACTCAAGTTGACTTTTAAAACAATCAACAATTTTTCTTTTTCTTTCTTTATCAATTATATTATAAACTGTAGGATAAAAATCATATGTTGAACCGCTGGAATAAAAGAATGTTGTCAAATTTCTTTTTCTTCCTACCGACCGGCCTATAAAAGCGGCTTGAACATGATGCTGATGGCTATCTTTTTCAAACATTGAAAAAATAATATCTGGCTTAATCAAATCTAATTCACCTATAATATCTGATGGGTCTAAAATATCTCCAGTAAAAAGAAAAATTCTATCTCTTGAAATTTTCATTAAATCGGAAGCACATATTTGTTCTTGAATTCTTATCTCTGGATCTCCAGTTCTTGTTTCATCACTATTTAAAATTGCTAAATAAACTTCATCATTTTTATCTATATGTTTATTTAATGTTCCGGAACATGCAACTTCTATATCATCAAAATGAGCTCCAATTGCTAAAATTCTTTTCATATTCACTCCTTCAAAAATTCCAATTTTCTATATATTCTTTTTGTTTTTTTAATGGAGTCCCATAATAAATTCCAGACTCCGTAATATTTTTATAAACATTTGATCCCATTCCAATAATAACATTATCACAGATAGAAACTTTATTTTTTATATTTGTTCCCACCCCAACCCAACAATTATTTCCTATTCTAACTGACCCAGAAATTATGCAACCATTTCCAATTACTGTGTTATCTTCAATAATACAATTGTGCCCAATATTAGAAAGGGCTCCAATATATATATTATTTCCAATGATCGTATCATCTAAAACTCCTCTATGTATTACAGAGTGAGCCCCAATAATCACATTATCTCCAATAAATAAATTTCCTATATGAATCATTTGAATTTTAATTTTATTTTCGGAATCATCTAATCCAAACGCTAAATGTAATCCCTCAGCTCCTAACACAGAACTTATATGAATTGAACCATTTTTTCCTATTGATATTTTAGCCCTTGGTTTGTTTCTATTTATAAAATTATGTAAAATTGAAAATGAATATAATACATTGGACACAAAATAAAATTTAACAAATTTATGGTTTAAAAAATTGTCATTACTATCTGCTAAATGAAACTCTAATTTTTCATCAGCTAAAATATGAACAGGAAAATTTATATCAATTAGATATTTTAAATATGTCAAATCTTTAATATATGAAACGCAGTCTGGTTTCAAAAATTTTATTGAGCATGTTTTTTTATCTAATAAATCTTTAAATAATGACATTTCAATCATTTTTATTTATCACTTTCTTTGCAGGAATGCCGATATATGTAGAGTTTTTGTCACAGTTTTTATTTACAAAACTCATCGCTCCAATAATTGTATTATGACCAATATGAACTCCTGGACCGATCACAGCATTTGTACCTATATAACAATTTTTTTCTATCTTTATATATTTTGAATGATCCCCCTTAACATCAGAAAATATTGTCATAACATTTGGAGATAAAAAACAATTATGTCCTATATGGATATTTCTACAAATTGTAGAATTAAATCTCAAAGTTGTATTTGAACCAACCACATTATCACCAGAAGATTTCACAAAACTATCGATTGAAACCCCATTAAAAATACATGTATTTTCTTGTAATAAAACATAATTTTTTAGAGATACATCGTCTCCACAAATCACACCTTCTTCGATAATACAAAATTTTCCAATTTTAAAATTTTTTCCTTTGATAAAACTTTTATGAATATAATTTTGCTTAAAGATTCTTTGATAAATTCTCCATAGATGAAAAAATATTTTTTTATCAGTCATTCTAATTTCCTCCATGAAATAAATTGTTCTCTTCCTGGTGTCACCTTAGAAAAATGATTTGCATCTCTCCAATACTTTCCTCTTTTACCCCAAACTAATCTAGCGTCTCCAGGTTTGCCATAAATACCATATTTCCATTTCATTATAAAATCCGACATTTTTGGATTCTTAAATCTAAATTGTTTTTCTGGGTTTTTATCATCAACCATCATGGTTCGTCCTGTTTTGACAAATTCTCCCCTTATCAAAACAGGGTTTAACCCAAATTGTTTTTTTTGATCATCCGCCACAAAAAAACCTTCTTCGTTATATCTATATTTCGTATTAAATATTCTTGGGGTTAAAACATTTGGAATTGGTTCTTTATAGAGTCTCAAACATGCAAGGTCTTTGTATTTATTCATAATTTCTATCATGTGATCAACATCGACTTTTCGGTGAACAATCCAATCATCCTCTAAATGAAAAACCCAAGGTGATTCAACTTGATCCCATGTCCATCTAACAGCCTTAGGAAAAGATGGTTCTTTAGATATATTATATACGACCTTTTTGAAATGATTTTTACAAACTTCTAAAACATCATTCGCTGTAGCCTTGCCATTTCCCAAAGGGTCAATATTTACAATTAATCTATATCTATCTGGATTTTTATAAAACATACTTTTGAAAAATGATTTCAAAGTTCCTCTAACAATTTCCGGTCTTAACACAGATGTCATAGTGATATCTATTTTATCCATTTATAAATACCTCTGGAATTTTTTTGCTTTTTTTTTTAAAATGAATTCATATTGATTATCCGGATTTTTGCCAATAAACTCTTTTAATCTCACAGGAATATCTTTCTTTAGCCAATAGTCATAGACAAAACCTAAATCAAAAGATCTTCCGCCATATTCTTTTATCACTCCAGAATATATTCTCCCTAATTCTCCAGCTGAAACCAACCACATATCATAATAATTTGCTTTTTCTGAAATCTCTTTAATCACAGTATTAAATGACTTTTCATACTGATTTTGCCATTGTGATGGGATTTCTATACATTCTGAGGCGCATTCTAATTCTTGTAAAATGTCAATTATTTTTTTATTTGTTCCTATACAACAAACTCGTTTACCTTTTAATAAATCGATTAAATTCATTTTATTTTTACTAATTCTTAAAACAGATAAAAAATTTATTTCTGGATTACAATAATTTTTATTATCAAATTCAGCATCATTATATATTTCATACCACAATTTTAATTTCATAATGGTTTGTTTATGCATTGGCTTTTTTGGCCCTCTAAGCCTGGGCCAAAAATATTCCGTAAAATATATTTCTGGGGTATCAATATAATTTGCCGTTCTTGCAGCCCATCCCCACCATTCTAAAATATCACCAGACAGTTCAATAGGAAAACCTTCTTTTAAAGATATTTCACTTAGTTGATTATGATTTCCTCTTGTAACAGATTCAATAAATTTTAATCCACCGTCACCAAATCTAATCAAAGAAAAAGGGATTTTATTTTCTATACATTTTTTTAAATCATTTAAAATTTCTTCGATAGAAAAAAGATATCTTCCTTTCATAATTTCTATTGACATAATTATTTTAATTCCTCCAAAAGTTTTACAAACTTTTTCATATTATATTCTCGACTTCCTAAAGAGATAATTTCCTCCCTTCCTTTTTTTCCTAATTCAAATCTTTTTTTAGAATTAATAATTATCTTTTCCACACTTCGTCTAAAACTTTCAAAATTATTTTCTGAAACCACTCCAGAGTGATTATGTATTAAATAATCCTTTGTTCCAGATAATTCCGCATTTATTCCAACGACACAACATTCTGTCAACATAGCTTCAGCTGGAGGGATATGTAATCCTTCAAGACACGTTGGAGCTAACCATACATTTATAGAATTATAAATCTCATTTTTTTCTTCAATTGAAGGAGTTTTTACGTATCGATCAATTACAGAGTCTGTCATTTTATCTGTTCCGTACATATATAACTTTGTTTTATATTTATCTTTAAATTCACTTTGAATTTTTAAAATCCAGTCAGATCTTTTTGTTTTATGTTTTGTATGATATAATCCACCTAGAACAATTTCATTATTATTTTTTCTTAAATTCATTGGATATTGTTCATTAAAATCATAACCAGGTCTAATAACGAAAGAACGAATATTAAATTTTTCAATATAATTTTGTAAGCCTATACTATTTACAACTTTTATCGTTGGAACATTTAATATATTTTTTATGATAACATTTTCATCCATTTTCCATGTTTCCCAGCCTCTTATCCAATGTATTTTTTTCCCACACCTCTGAGGAATATTCAATGTCGACTTGACTGTTTTATATCCTGTCGCAATTATAAAATCAGCATCAGGAATTTGATTTTCTCTTTTTATTGAAAGATAATCGCATTTAATTGGAGTCCAATTATAACCAATTTTTGTATTATCAATAATTGTTACCTCGTTTCCCAACTTAGCCAAAGTATTTGCAGATCTAACTATAGTATGTGACCCACCATTATTTCCGAGACCACAATTCAACAAATTAAAAATAATTTTCATTTAAAAAGTTCTCCTGAATATTTTTGTCTTCATAGGATTTATTAAAGATATCTGATCATTAGTACATTTTTCATTAATAAGGATTGTTGGTTTTTTAAGCAAAAGACTTAATTTAGTAATATCCGAATTTAAGTTTCCAATGCTTAGAGAAGATAATTTTAATGACTCAATAATACAACCTAATTTTGTAAGATTTTTACTTTCTTGAATCTTAGATATTTGTATATTCTTTCGTTTTATATTTACATTTTCTGAACTATTAATAATAAATCTTTCATTATTTTCTTTAAACATTACTTCAAATACTTTATCTAAAATACTTATTTTTTTTATAGCATCAAAATCTATAAAAATATTTTTTTTATCATATTTCAATGTGTCATGAATAAAAGCTTCATTGTCTCTTCTTGGTAAAAAATCATAAAGCATTTTACTTCGAGGAAATTGCCACTTTACCTTATAATTAAAAGAATGTATTCTTGGAAAAAAATGATTTTCTATTTTAAATTTTCCTGAATATTTTGACTTAAATTTTTCTGACATTTTTATATATTCATCATTTGTTATTTCCGTATCTCTAAACATCTCAGAATTATTATCATCAAAATATAAAGGGATTAAAAAATCAACATATCTTCCATATAAATCAAATCTCTCTGGTCTTGTAAAAACAGCTATTTGACTTTTAGGATTTTTTCTTTTTGTATAAATGCAAAACGGAGCAAAATATAACATCTCCCATTCTAAAGAACCTATAAAAGGGCCAAATAAAAATATCGAATTCATTATTTATTCCTTAGAATTTTTGACATTATTTTCAAAACTTTTTCAGGTGGGATATTATAATATCTATCATCGATAAAAGTTATAGGAGTCTTTTTATAATTATAATCTAAAGTATGAAATCTTTTTTGATCTCCCCATTCTAAAACTTCTGTTCCTAAAGATAAAGATAAATTTGGAATAGAGGATTGACTTCCACAAGTCAAAATAGAATTTTTTATGCACTCTATAGTGATGCCGATTAAAGAAGAATCTTTAGTTAATTTAAAATTATTTATATCTAAAAATCTTTCTTTTGAATCTGGAATATATTCTGGAGCTTTTCCACAAATTATAAAATTAAATCTATTATATAAATCGCTTTGATATAATAAATCATAAAACTCATTCCAATATTTCCAGTTTCTTTTAAATCCTCTTCGAAATCTAGAACCCAAAACTACATTTTTTTTACCATTTGAAATATATTTATTTACTATAATTAAATTATCTTTTCTTGGCTTAAATTCATGAATCATTTTTCCACGTGGAAATTGATGCTTATTTAAATGATGAGGCTTTTCTATCTTCGGATAAAGATGTTCAACAATATCATATTGATTCATATACTTATCATGAAAATTTGTTATTAGTTTATAATAACCTGTTAATGGATAACCCTCTAATCTAAAACAGTTTCCTTTATATTTTGTAAAATCTCCATCAATTCTTAAAGGAACAAAAATATCAGAGTATTGTCCATAAAGATCAAAAGTGTCTTCCCTTGTATAAACGATAAGTTTAACTTTATTTTTATATTTAGAAATTTTATTCCAAATTACAAAAGGGGCAAAACGCAAAACTTGCCAGCCCAATTCCCCTATAAATGGTCCAGCTAAAATTGCTTTTTCCATTAATACCAATTCCCTTTGGCTTTTCTAATTTTTATTTCTAAAGAAATTTCTGTTCTTAATTTTTGAATACAAGGGTGTTTTATATTACCTGTTCTAAATCCGGTTCCTGTTAAATAATTCATAACGATTCTTAGTTTTTCTTTTTTAGTAGAACTTAAAGAACCTAAATATTCTCTTAATTTTTTACAATTTTTTTCTGGCTCTTCTGTCCATTTTCCTAAAAGAGATTCACGTACCTTTTGCCATACAGGATCTTTTACTAAATTTGATATTGAATCCTTTTTATCCATTATTTACCATCCTTTGACAATATCTCTTCTGGACTCAATAAATTTATAAAAACTATCAAAATCCATCTTAGAAATATTTTCATCTGATTCCTGAAATCTTATTCTTTTTAAAGCTTCTTTTTTATCTTTAATTTTAGTTAATTGATTACAAACACTTCCGCAAATAGCTCCACAATGATAAGCTAATTTTGTTTGTATTCCAAGAATATAATTTTTTCCGCCTGACTTTTTATCCATCAAATGCCAATACATTTGATCATGTTTTTTATTGTGTCCAACTAATGATCTTAAATCCAATAAACCGACATCTTCAAAAAAATTGCTTCTTGTTGTCCATAAACCAGACCCACCTAATTTTCCAGTCACGGCAGAAATATCTGTAGTTCCTAAATCCAATGGAATTTTTGGCTTGATCCCACCTGGGCATTGGCTAATAATTTTAATATGATTTAAATTTGTTTTATTTACAATTTTCCAAACTCTTTTAATTTTCTCATCCCATTCTGGAGTTACGATCATATCATTATCCATTAATACAAGAAAAGAAAATTCATTTTTCTTTGGATCTTGCATATGTTGAAGACCAAACATATTACTTGAAACAGCTTTTGAAAAAGCAAAAAATGTGGATGATGGAGTGTTGAAAGTAACCTGTTTAATAATTCCGCTTTTATATAATTCATTAAAATATGAAAAATGCTCATCAATTCTATAAGAAGTTAAATTATCATAAATATAAATATGAAACTCTTCCTTAGAATGCTTGACAATGGATTCAATACATTTTTGGGTAATGGCCAAACGGTTTCTACAAGTTATCATAATTTTATACATTGAATTATTTTCCTCGCCTTAAGACATATTTTTTTCGATTATTTTTAAAACCTCATTTGAATCTATATTATCATAACAAATCCCAGCACCAGAACGAGAATTTAAACAAGGTTTGTGTCCATGACTAAAACAAGGAGAGCAGATACTTTTTCCGTCTATCCATTCTATATATTTGTATGTGGAGAGTCTTATGTGCCCTGGAAAAGCTCCATAAATTCCAAGGCCTTTTGTTTTAACTGATTCTGCAATATGTATTAAAGAGGAATCTGGAGAAACAACAAATTTGGCTAATTTTGTTAAAGCAATGCTATAAGATAATTTTTTTGATAATCCAGAAAAGTTTATCACCAAATCTTTAAAATTCAAAGTATCAATAAATTTCTGGACACTACTTTCCATTGGCGGGGAATCTGTGATAATTACTAAATATCCTTTTTCATTTACCTTATCAATTATTTCCTTCCATTTAGATAATCTTGGGGATCTTAAAGGCGAGCTGGCTCTGAGCTGAAAAAGTACAAAAGGTTTATCCTGAGGGTTTAGAGTCTTTAATAGACTTTTTACAATATTTAAATCTTCCTCACTTGGTTCTTGTTCAGGATATAATTTTTCTTTAGGGACATTTAAACCAAGCCATTTTGTAAAAAGCTCATAGGCGTTTGTTGTTTCTGCTTCTTTACATCTTTCAATCACTCCTTCAAAAATTGCATGATAATCACTATGAACTAATCGTTGTAAATTAAAAGGTAATTCAATCAATTCATCAATATTTTTCCACGTTTCAACCATACTTTTATATTGTGCTCCGCAAGCAAAAATAATTTTAGAGGTTGGATATTTTTCTTTTAAATATTTCAAATTAGGTTGAATGAAACATAAATCGCCTATTCCACCAGTTCGCCAAATTAATAAAGTTTTATTATTTAAATCTTGTCCTCTATAAGGTTTATAAATATTCATAAACTTTGACGTAGATGGTTTTAATAATTTTCGATTGCTTATTTTATCATAATGTAATTGTTCATAAATAGAGCTACTTAAAATATATTTTTGCCCCTTTTTAAATTCTTGTAAAGAAGTCTTGTTAACTATATACTTTGCATTTCTAATTGCTTCGGCAATTATAATATTTGGAGGGCTTTTTCTAAGATCTTCAATTTTATCTACAATTCTTATATTTTTTGATAATCCAGAAATTCTATATTCGGTATCAGAAATCTTTTTACTTTCAATTTTATTTTCTCTTTGTAAAACAAGATTTCCCTGATTCATTTTTAAAGATACCTTTCAAACTTAAAAAAGATTAAGATTTCTTTGTTAAAGATTTACCACTCTTCACCTTGTTCCAGTCACTATTTACCTCATCAAAAAATTTCTTCCTCTTTTCTTTTTCTAACTGGGTAGGGCTTGAAACTTTATATTTTTCAAGCTTCTTCTTAAAAAATTCATTATATGAAATTTTCTCCTGAAGTTCGACCCTAATGCTTTCTAAAATCGATTCAATCTTTTTAAGAGATAAATAATCTTTACTTTCAGAAGTCTTAAAAATCTTTTCTATATTTTCTTTAATTTGTTTTCTAGTTGCCATTAATAAACTCCCAAATTATATTGTTAAATATTTTTACTCTTTTTATATAGTTCTAAAAAAACAGAAATATAACCCTCTAAAATTTTATTTAGCGTGAAATCATTCATTGGAATTGAAGAATGTTGTTCACCATTTAAAATATTTAGAGCTTTAATAATAGTGATTCTTTGTTCTTGAAAGACTAAATTATCAGCCTCTCCAGATGTTCTAATCCATTTAAAAGCGCTATGTTCTTTTGATAATTTTACCTCTTGATTAGGATCTTTCATTTTACAAAGATAATTCCAACTTGTAGTTTTTCTTGTTTCTCTATCAGCTAAATATTGAAAGGAATCAATTAATTCAACTATTTCAATATCTAAATCAGTTTCTTCTTTTATTTCTCGAATTGTGCAGTCTCTTATTTTTTCGTTTTGTCCTTTGTCACATTTTCCTCTTGGAAATTCCCAAGCGTCAGGCCAATGATCTTCCGATGATCTTCTTATTAAAAGAATAGAAAATATTCCATCTTTATCTTTTTTATAAACTATACTGGCTCCAACGTTCATTTCTTTTATTACTTTTTTATCATTTCCAGATAAAATAAATTCACATAGGCATTTATTTTTATTCATAATTTTCAACTCCTAATTTTATATACATACAATTCTATGATCATCCCTTTTTCTAATTCCACATAATCTGTCAATTCGATCAAAGTTGTGCTAATTAAATTATAATGATCTCCATAAGATAATTCCCCAAACTTTGAATTGATATATAAAAGACGATGATCTGTAATTTCTTCAGGAATTGTAATTTGTAAATTTGCGGTTGAATCGATATCGGTCTGGGTTACCTCATAATAATATCTATGATTAAAATCTGCGACATATGTATATTCAAATGAAGAGGTTGCATCCTCAAGTAAACTCCAAGCGTCTGGCGTATGTTCTTCATCATTTATTCCAGAGTTCCAATGTGAACTTAAAAGTTCTCTTTCCAAAGGAGGTTGAAAAGAACTATATCTGGAATATGCCGAGCCATATCTTAATTCAAAATCAATTTTCTCAACAAGATAATCTGTCTCTATAACTAAGAATGAAGGAATCGATATTTCATAATTTACATTACATAATAATCTCCAATCTGATAATTTATCTGTTCCTCCATATTTTGTGCTTCCATCTGTAATTGATGATAATTTTAACTGGGGTCTTATTTTCACCGGAACAACAAGTTCATTAAGGTTTGTTGATTTAATTAAAGAAGAATATGCCGACGCACTTTCCCAATCTATAACATAAGATTTTCCTGTGACATCATTTGTATATCTATAATTTACTAATTCTGGAGGCAAGATTATAAAGGAATTAAAATATTGAGGTTGGATGACCCTATCAATTCCACCAAAAATTGATATTAAAAATAATCTAAGATCTAAATATTCATAAACGTTTTCAACCCACATAATAAATTCTACATCTCCAGTTAATCTCATAAATCCTGGGGTAATTTTTATATTTCTATCTTGATAAATTGGATCAAATAAACCAGCTGCCATTCCAGGATTTAAATTAGGAAATCTCCATAATTGTTTTCCTGTTGTATTTGAGTCTGAAGGTAAAAATTCTCCAGTTGGATTTAAAGCTATAGCCGGAAGATTTGGTTGATCTGTCTCTCTTCCATATTGTTCAGTTTTAGAAATATATTCAACGGCTTTATGATAAGTTCCAATAACTTTATAAGAAAAACGTGGATATAAATAATCTGAAAAATAATCTAACATATCTTTATAAAAATGACCTAACGTATTATGAATATAAAAATAATTAAATCTATTTTGACTATCTTCTAGCATCCATTCTCCTAAAGTGAAATACTATCAGCCCAGTTTTCACTTGGAATATTATTAATCCGATCTTTTGCTTTTAAAAGCGTTAAAACGTTATCTCTTTTTAAACTTGAATTTTCAATTTTATCTAAAAGATATTTATAATTAGTTTTTTGCTTTTGATCATTTTCAGGATCCCAAATAATCAAAGATTTTAAAATATTCTCTGGTAATAATGTTAAATCTATCTCATCTTTTATATCTACTTTTTTATTTTGGAATTGTTTCTTAATAACCAATAATAGGCGATCAACATTCTCAGAATTCTCTTGACTTTCATTGTTTAACCTTATATACCTTTCGAGCATAGATTCATTTTGATCTTCTTTCTTTTCTTTTTCTGGCTCGATCAATAACGATTTAATTTCTTCAGATATTTCCAAGGGAATTTTTCCATGAACAATAAAATTTGTTTCAGAAGGAACGATATCGTTTAAAATTTGTTCTAAAGAAAATGCGTTCTCAAAAGAAATATGTGCAGTTTTGTTTTTAAAATACTCATCATGTATATCTTTTATATAATCATTATTAGTTTCTAAATGATCAAAAACTCTTTCAAAAAATTGTCTCATTTCATTTTCTGAAATATTTTTATTATACATTTCTAATTTTTCTTCGATAGATTTAAAAAACCCAAGTTCCTTATATGATCTAAACTTATTAAGAAGAATATTAACACCTTGATCTTTATTGAAAAATTTTATAATACTGTAAATCAAAGAATCTGTGACCGTTCGCACCCCTAATAAATCTAAGGAAAAATTTTCATTTTCATCTGTTATCTTTTGTTCCAATTTTTCTTTTGCTATTCTTATATAAATTGATGAGATTAAAAGATCCATAGATAAATTTTTATTAAAATCAGTAAGTTCATTATTTTTCAAACGATACCGTAATAAAGGAATTGTATTTGGGATTGGATTATTACAAGAAAGATAAGAATTTAAAATAATAGAATACAACAATTTTGAAAGGTAAAAAATGGATTTTCTTTCTTCTTCAGACGCACCTCGGAAAAAATCTTCTGTATTGTTTCCAGGAGACATTTTTAAGCATGTATTCATAAAACTATATATTGGATTATTCGTTGACAAACAACTTTTTGTTAATTGAATTAAATTGGAAATATCATTAGATAAAATATTATCAATCAAAATACTTTTAACTTTTTGAGAAAAAGTGGGCTGCGCGCTCTTAACGTTCAATTTACTGATTTCTTCTATCTCGATAGAATCCAAATTTTTCTCGATAAAACTATTAAAATTATCCAGAATATTTTCTTTATTATCCTCAGGATTATTCTCGCGCTCTATACGTAAAACATTCTGAGCCTCTTTTTGGAAATTGTTCTTGGGATTATTCTCGCGCTCTATACGTAAAACATTCTGAGCCTCTTTTTGGAAATTATTTTCCCTAGTAATTGAGACTTGAGAAGGCAAAATTTCTATATTTCTAGAAATCCTATTATTAACATCTAAAAGCTTTGAAAGAAGCTGACTTTGAATCATCGACAGAAAACTTTGCTCATAATTTTGTATAAAACTTTTTAATCTCATGGCCAATATTTTAACAAATGTAATCGGTACTATTATGCTATTTGAAGAGGTCTCGGAAAGGAAAATTGAAATGTGAGTTATATACTCGGGATTATTCTCGTCTTCTAGAAAAGTAAAATTTAGAATTTTATCCTTTATTTTTCTTATTACTTGAAACTTTTCTTTTCCGATCTTGTTTGAATTCTCAAATACATTTTGAAGTGATGATAAAAGATTAGTAGCTTCAAAAACATTTAAACTACAATTATTTGAAAAATTATCATTCGAAATTGAAATCGAAAAGAATAATTGGTTGAAATTTTTATAATCTATCGTACTCGTAAAAAGAGAACATTTAATATATCCATTTGTACTGTATTTCAAATCTTTAAAAGAAAGGATATTCTGATTGAAAAATTCTGACTCTTGGTTGGACATATTTAAAACCTTTCTAAAAGGATTAAAGGAGGACAAATGTGGGAATCATTATCTTTGAAATATTATTTTCTAATACCTTAGTATTCCGGAAAAAATAATGGTTTAAAAGGGAATATAATCTGTAGGAAACCTGAAATTATAGATTGAAAAATATTTTTCCTAGTTATTTAGTTCTGTAAGTTTTAGAACTTTTCCCTTGAATTTTAAATTTTTATAAATAGATGGATTTAAGTTAAAAAGAGGTTTAAGAGTTGAAGGTTGAGCAAAGTGGAGCCCAGCGGAACGGAGCTCAAAACTTCAACTGATATTAAAAGCTAATAGAAGAATTTTGTTTTATGAAAAATATTTATGAAAAAGAATATCGAAAATGCTTTTTACTCAAGGAGTACAAAATGATATTTTGTTATTTTTCTCCAGTAATTTCCCGAAACATATTACGGAAACTTTTTTGTATTTTGTTTTTAATTTTAGGAATTTTTTAAAATTCCTTATATTAATCTTAGATCATAGATCTAAGATCTATAGAAAAAATAATAACATATTCAATATTTTATATGGTATATTTTTCATAGATAATACTACTGTTATGTCTTAAGATATAACTGTTCTTGAATAAAGAACTACAGCATCAAACTTAAATACCATTGTAAAATACTTATTATTTTTTTAATAACAATCGTTATTGATAAGGGAATATAAAATTTTAAATCTAAACTTAATTTTCTTTATTTTTATTTGGGTAGAATCTTTTTTCTATAGCCACATATTCAAATCTTCTTCTCGAAAATTCAAATCCTGAGATCATATTCAATTCTTTTAATTCTAATAAACTATTTTTCAAACTCTCTTTTAATTCGGCTGTTATTAAATAAGAACCTAAAGATAATAATATTTTAAGTTCTTTTAATAAGTATGTATTTATTCTCTTTTTAGATCCGTAAATTAATCTTCCTAAAAACTGTGTACTTTCTGGTAAACTATAAAATTCTAAAGGAAACCAATCTATATTAATTACTGATAAATTGTTCAAAAAACAAAAACCTATTTGATCATTAAAATTTAATCGATATTTTCTAGTATAAACATTACCATTTTTTCCGACTTCAATATTTTTAACATCAAGATCAAAAAATGATTGTTCTTTTATAGTATTAATTTTGATATCTTCAAATGTCACTTTCTCTTCTTTATTGAAAGCTCTAAAAACATATTCTGAACTTATTTTACATTCTGATATATTTTTTAAAATATTATATACATATCCAGAAGAATATTTTTTAAAAATAGGAAAATCTTTAAAAAGCGTATAATCATCAATACATAATTGGAGATATGGATTTCCATTATTATTAAGATTATTAAAATCTTTTTCATTTTTAAATGTTGCTTGATTTTTAATTATATAAGGATCTAAGGGATTTCTAGGAATATCTTTATATAGTTTTGTTAGAAAAATAGTTCCTATAATATCCATCATCATATATGAATCACAGTTCCAATAATTTGATAATTCAAGGTCAAAATTTGTTTCTTTATCAATTGGATTTATAATTTTTAATACATGAGGAAGTTTTACATTTTTTCCCCTTCGTTGGGGATTTGAAAGAATGTATCTGTTCATTCCACGTTCAGACGCTAGTTTCATTTTTTAAGCCTTTCATTTTTGTGGTTTAATGTGCCGTGTAAATTAAAAACATTTTACTTTAAGTTAGAAAAAATTTTATATTAATTTGTTATATAAAAATAAAAAATGTTCTTAAAGAATTAGTTTCTAGAGAAAAGAACAAATTTAAAAACTTTTACTTGAAAGGAAGAAAAATGGAACGAAATCCAAATCCATCATATGAATTTACGGGTACTATTCATTGTTCTGTTTGTGGACTTATGCATCCTCCTGTGAAAAATGGAGATTGCCCTTTGAAGCCAATTGAAGGAATATCAAATGAAAAGTTAAATCATATTTTATCATCAATCAAGACAATAATTAAATTCAACTTTGAGAAGAAAAATATAAAAGATTCTGATAAATTCTTGAAAGATTTGATAATTCATTTGACAACATTTTCCGAAAACTATAAGGATGAATAAATGGTTAAAAAGAATCTTGATAAAATAAAATCTTTGATGGAAAAATATTATGATAAGGTAAATGTTTCTGAGGTAAAAGATACAAAAAGTATATTATTAATGAGTTCAAATATTTATATTCTAATAGAAACGATTACAGATTATTTAATGTTATCTTTTCATATCTCAAGTGATTACAAAAAAGTTACTAATTTTTTATTGGATTTAACGACTTTTATTCCACAGAATAAAATTGTAGCAATGGAACCTTTTTATGGAACTGATCAACGTTGGTTTTTATTTGGGAATGAAGCGAAAATGGAATATGTTAATTTTTTAGAAAAAGTATTTAGAGCTAAGTTTGAGCAAGAATTTGAAATGAAATCTGTTTTGATTTCCTCTGATGGATTTCATTGCTAAAGAATGTTAAATTATTTTTCATAACAAATATTTAAAAGAGAAAGGTGAAAAATGAAAATCCTTGAAAGTTTATGGGTAGAGAAATATCGTCCGAAGGAAATTAAAGATCTTGTAATTCCTAATGATTATATAGAAGATTTTACAAGCTATTTTAAAAAAGGAGAAATCCCTAATTTATTATTTTATGGATGTCAGGGAAGTGGAAAGACTACTTTAGGAAAAATCATTTGTTCGGAGAATGGAGTTTTACATAGAAAGGTTGATAATCTATTAATTGTCAATGGTTCTTCAAAATCAACAAGAGGTATCGATTTTGTTGATACAACCATAGAACCTTTTTTAAAGGTTCCCCCATCTGGAACAGATAAATATAAAATTGTTTTTATCGATGAAGCAGATTATTTAACAGATAATAGCTTTAGTTCTTTAAGACACATCATTGAAAAATATCAAGTTTCTTATGGAAGATTTATTTTTACATGTAATTATATTTCGAAAATTCCCCCAGCAATTCAATCTAGATTTCAATCCTATGAATTTGAGAAAATCCCAACTAATTTTATTTTAAAATACTGCACAGATATTCTTAACAATGAAAATATATCTTTTCAAGAAGAAGATGTAAAATATTTAATAGAACAATTATTTCCGGATATCAGAAAAATAGTTAACACTCTTCAAAGAAATTCAAACACAGGAAAACTTCGTTTTGATAAAAATGGTATTATAACCTCTGAAAAACTTATTGTCTCAAGTTTTATAAAAGCTTGTGAATCTTTAAATGATAAGAATGAATTAAATCGAATGTTAGGGACAATAGTGAATTCATTGAATGAAAGTTTGGATTATAGAAATTTATACACAACAATTTTTCAAATGGAACGAGTCTCTCCAATTGTAAAAATATTAGTTAATAAATATAGTAATGAACATAAAGATTGTTTGGTTCCCTCAATGAATTTTATGGGAATGGTTTTTGAATCTTTAAAATCTTTAAGAGAATATGAAACTTTGAGATCTAAATGATTTACACTGAAGAATTTAAAAAGTTTCTAGAAAATTATTTTGGGCCAAAGAAAATTGTTTATAAAGCAAAAAATATAATTATTCCTTGTCCGTGGTGTGAATATTTTGAAGAAAAGAAACATTATCATTGTTATATATCTTTAGACTTACCAATCTTCAATTGTTTCTATGCAAATTGTAGACAATCTGGATCAATAAAAAAGTTAGTTCAAAAAGTTTCAGGAAATGATAATTCAAATAAGTTAATTGATTATACAAAAATAAAAAAGAATCAATTAGATTTTTCTAAATCTGGAAAGGCTTTTAAACCAAAGGAATATAATATCCCAGAAATCAGAATGGGTCGATTTCCTGATAAAGAATTTTATTTAAGAAAAAGAATTGATTTTTCAGATCTGAATATTCTTAAAATAAAAGGTTTAATTTTTAGCATAAAGGATTTTTTATCTTTAAATTTTATAGAACCTCATCCTGATTTTAAAAGGATAGAGGATTATATTGAAGAAAAATTTATTGGTTTTTTAACGGAAAATAAAACTTGTATATTTTTTAGAAATATTGATGCATCTAGCAATTTTAGACATTTCAAATTTAAGTTATCAGAATCGACATTTTTGGATTATTATAAAATAAAAGGACCCAAAAAAGATTCTAATCTTGTTATATTAGGAGAAGGAATTTTTGATATTTATAGTGAAATGATTTTTGATAGTATCAAAGTCCAAGATGAAGCAAATTTGTATGCATGTTCTTTATCTAGCTCATTTGGAGAATTAGCAAGAAGTATTGCTTTTAATGAACAAATATATAGATTAAATATAAATATCCTTTCCGATTCAGATGTCCAATTGAATTATTATAAGAAAATGAAAAAAGATTATAGACATCTAATAGATAAATTATCTGTCTTTTATAATAAGAAAGGAAAAGATTTTAATGTCACACCAGCTATTCCAATAAAATATGTTTTATGATTTTTAAATAGGAGAAATGGTATGGATGAGAATGAAAATCTAATTCAAGGAAAAGAAGAAACATTAGATAAAAATGAAATCATTATTCAAAGAATTAAAGATCATTTCGACTCAACAATAGATTCAGATATGAAAATTGATGGAAACATTTATAATTTAGGACTTTTAGATTATATAAAATTATTTGGAAAAGCTGCGGAAAGAAATAAAATTTTTCATATTGATGGAAATAGTACATGTATGTTTAATTGTAAACATGATGGAAATGACGCAATAATTATGATATTCAATATTCAACAAAAAAATAAAGAAGAATCAACTGTGAAATATTCTGCAGAAAAGGTTATGAATATTATCAAGTGGCTTGAAAGTGGTTTTACTTTTTATGAAAAGGTTTTTATTCTCCAAATGGAAACAGGGGTTTACATTTCAGTGATTAAAGAAATAGAGAGGGATTAAGATGAGAGGAACTGTCGCTAAAAAGATTCGAAAAATGGTAAACGCTTTTGATCCAGAACTTTTAGGAACTATTAGAACTATGTATGGGGAAAAAACAAGAACTATGGATAAAAAGTGTATTGGTAAAGTGGCTAAAAAATTATATAAAAAGGGCATGGTTAATATCTCAAATCTCGGAGGGAAATAATCTCAATGAATACCGTGACTCTTCAGCAAGAACAATATGATGAATTTATTCGGTGTCTACAAATTTTAAAAGATTCATGTACGGACGTTGATATTAGAAATGGCCAAATTAGACAAAAGACAAATGATGTTTCTGTAATTTTTGATATGAATTTATCTGAGATAATTTCTGAGTTGAATTTTCCCTTAAGTAATTTAAAGCAAAAGCTTGATATTTTGAAGTGTTTTATTAATCAAGAGGTTACCCTTTCAGAATTACCGGAAGAAAGATCTTTTGGTTTTTCAGATCAATTTTCAAATTTAAAAATTAAGAATACGTCTTTGGATTTTTTAGATAATAAATTTATTACCAATGATGATTTAAATGCAATGTTTACATTACAAGAAGAAGATCTTATTTTAGAATGCACAATTAACAGAACTATCTCAAATCGAATGAAGGTTATCTCTCAAAATTTTAGCTCAACATCTTTTGAAGTTTCCATTGAAAATAATGAAGCGAAAATTTCTTCTAAGACTCAAGCCAAAGATCAATCGGTTGTCTTTATACAAAATATAACGACGAATAAATCTATCGAGTCTTCAATTTGTAATTTGGTTCCAATTCCTTTCATTGTAGAACATGATGGTGATATTGAATTTAAAATGTATATTGTGGATTATGAAAGAAAGACAGTGCTTTGTAAATTTAAAACTCTCATTGGCTCCATAGATATTGTAATGTACTCAAGAGGTTCTCTTATAAGTTCTGAAGATGAGGAATAATGAATCCGACAACCCTTTTACCTTATTATCCAACTTATAATATTTTAGATGAGGTCGTTAGTTCAAAAAATTATAAAAATATTAATATTTTTATAGATTTAAAGAACAATCTTCAGACAACATTTTTAGAGTTCGCTGTCAAAAATATCATAGAGAATTCTAAAGCTTCAAATTATTATGATACATCTATTTTTTCATCAGTTATTTCTTTTTTGGGATTTCATAAATTATATGCATTAAAAAGAGGGTTGAATATAAATTTTTATATATTTTTTGAAACGGGTCAATCATATTATCATATTCATTTACATAAAGATTATAAAAAATCAAGACATGTTGGTGGGAATTTATTTGGACTGGATTTAGAAGATAGAGATCTTTTTAAATCTGTCTTGTATTCAAATTTCTTAATGACAGAAAAAGCATTAAATAGAGTTCCTAATGTTTTTGTTGTTCATCTACAAAATTTAGAAGCAGACTTTGTTCCTTATTATTTAATCAAAAGAAAAAAGATTTTACAAGATGAAAACACAGTCAATTTAATTTATTCGACTGATCATGATCTTTATCAGTGTGTTGACGAAAATACCTTTGTTTTTTTCAGACATTATAAAACAAAAAAAATTATCAAAAAAGGACAAGTTTTATCTGAATATTTAAAAATAGAATCTGATATTCCAGATGAATATCTTCCATTTGCGATGAGTATTATTGGAGATTCTGGAGATGATATTGATGGCATAAAAGGAATTGCCGCTGGAAGATTTATTCCGATTTTTAATGATTTAAAAAATATAATTGGAGATATGACCTTATTATATAAAAATATTGAAGAAGGTTCAAATCCTTTTTCATTGTATCAGGAAACAAAACTGAACAAAAATATAGATAAAATAATTGAATCTGAAAAAAACAGTTCATTGATTTCTAGAAATATGAAATTAGTATCATTTGAACTTTTATCAAGAAAATTAGATAATCCTGATTGTACTGAAATAATTGATAAAAAGAAAAAACTTTTAGATCCATTCAAAATTAAAGAAATTGTGTCATATGATTCAATTCTTAACGCTCTCGTAAAAAATCATGTAATTCTTGAAGAAGAATCTTTAAATGTTTTATACTATGGGAGTTAAAGGATAATGCTAAATGATAATCAAGTTATTCAATTTATAAAAAGAAAATTAGGGTTTCCTCATGTGGGAATAGAGTTGACTGATGAGGAAATTATGTATGATGTTAAAAATTTTTCATTGAAAGAATTTTCATATTATATTCCAAGTAAGGCAATTACAGTTTTAAATACAACTTTAAATTCTTCTAAGGTTGCAGGAAAAGGAAATGAGTTTTATATTACCGAACCCGATGGTTTGGAAATTTTAAATGTTAAAGAAATCTATGGTTCTGACTCTCAATTTTTTATTCATGGACACCCTATTTGGGGTGCTTTAAGTCAACCGACTGATTTAAGAAACTTTGCTTTGGATGTTGCCACAAGTATGATGATAAAGCAATTTTCTATGTTTGATAGAACCTTTGAATTTAAACATCCAAATATAGTTAGAATTTCTCCAATTCCAAATAATTCAGAAACTTATTTAGCCATCGAATACGAAAGACAACAGCCACAAGATTTTAGAGATATACCAAATGATCTTCAAATGTTTTTTTGTGATTTTGCTTTAGCAGATATAATGATTGTTTTAGGAAATATTAGAAGAAAATACAGTGGAAATATGAGAACTCCTTTTGGAGAAATTCCTATAGACGCTGATGTCGGTGAAAAAGGAGAAACTAAAAAAAGGGAATTATTAGATAAACTTTCAACAAATCGACTTTTAAATGTGGTGGTAGATTTTGGATAAAGAATATTTTATAGGCTTAGATTTATCAATGACCGGAACAGGGATGATTATCATTGATAATAATTTAAATATTATAAATCAGGAATTAATATCTTCTTCTCCCTCTGATGGCTCCAATGAAAAAAGAATAATAAAATTAAAAAATAATATTTTCTCATTTCTTCCTGAAGATCTGAAAATGATAAATAAAATTGGAATTGAAGGAATTTCTTATGGAAGCAAAGGAAGATCAATTGCTGAAATGTCGGCATTGAATTATTTTATTAGAATAAGCTGTTTAGAAAATAATCTCTCTTATATGGAAATACCCCCAACCACATTAAAGAAGTTTATAACTGGAAAAGGAAATTCTCCTAAAGATTTAATGCTTTTAAAAACATATAAAAAATTTGGTGTGGAATTTGATAATAATAATTTATGTGATGCTTATTGTTTAGCAAGATTTGTTTTAGAGGAATCTAAAAAATGAGTCAACCATCTGAATTTATAATTGTAAAACATGATGCTATAAAAAGAGGATTACATAATGATTTAAGATTTAAAAAACCATCTGGAAATATGTGGATATCTTTTTCTGTAAGAGATCAAATTCCATTAGTTCCAGGGAAAAAGATTGTTATAATTGAGACCACAGAACATACGAGAGAAGAAGCGTTATTTATAGGAAAAATTGAATCCGGCTATGGAGCAGGAACCATTGAAAAATATGATAAGGGGGCATGTGAAATAATTTCATGTTCAAATAAACATATTAAAATTATATTTCATGGTTCCAAAATAAAAGGGTTATATCATATAATAAACACAAGTACGTTTGGAAAAGGTGATAAAAATTCAAAAACATGGTTGTTTTTTAAGGCTTCAACCCAGGAGAATAATAATGAATAATAGAAAATATTCTAAAGATTTATTTAAAATGTTATATGAAAATGTTTTAGAATATGGGCAAGAAGAAAAAATTAGAAGTTATATTAAAGATCTATTTTTATCTAAAGCTAATCTAACGCATGAAGCCGCAAGAGAATATGCTTTAAATGATCTTAAAATCGATTATAAAAGATTCGATGAAATTGTTTATAATTTATATCATGAACTTTTAATGAATATTGGAAAACATAATCATGTTCCTGATGAAGAATTTGATCAAGAACAATTAAAAATGGGAATCAATGTTGAGTTAGAACATACGAATTGCCCAATTATAGCAAAGAATATTGCTAAGGATCATTTGAGTGAACCGGGGCTAGAAAAATCTTATTATTCAAAATTGAAGAAGATGGAAAAATAGGGAAAAAAAGAAATTGAAAATGAACAAAAAATTATAGGAAAAGTTGAATACGCTACTTTCGATAGATTAAAAAGGAGTTATTAAATAATGAGCAAAAAGAATATTCTGTCTGAAAATTCAGAGAAGATCGCAATTTCTAGATATTTTGAACCTGGAGAAGATTGGGAAAGTGCCACACATAGAGTAGCTAAAAATATTGCCTCTGTAGAAAAAGAAAAAGATAATTATACCCGGGCATTTCATGAAATACTTTATAATCAAGATTTTCTTTGTGCTGGAAGAATTTTAAGAAATGCTGGACATGCCAAGGGTTCATTGATTAATTGTTTTGTTTTACCCATCGGAGACTCAATTGAAGAGATAGGACAATATTATAAAGAAGCACTTATTCTTTGGTCTGAAGGGGGTGGAGTTGGATGCGACTTTTCTCCTCTTAGACCAAAAGGAGATTTGATAAAACAAAAAGGTGGAAAATCTTCTGGACTTTTATCTTTTTTAAAAGCTGGAGATACAGTTGCCTCAACAATCGAAAGTGGAGGGGCTAGACGAGCGGCTGGATTGGCTGGGGTGGATATATATCATCCAGAATGTATGGATGTTATTAATGCAAAACTCGTTGATAAAGAAATTTCCCATTATAATATTTCAATAAGAATTAACGGTGAATTTCTGGAGGCAGTTGAAACAAATTCTGAATGGGAATTTCGTTTTAATCAAAGAAATTATCATAAAATGAAGGCAAAAGAAATTTGGTATAAAATTTTAGATAATATGATTAAATGTGCTGAACCTGGTCTTTTAAATTTGGATAATCTTTTAAAGAATAATTCATATTATTATGACCCGGTTTCAAGTTGTAATCCTTGCCATACTGGGGACACATTAGTTTTTGTTGCGGATGGAAGAGGGCTAGTTCCTTTTAAACAATTGGCTGAAGAAGATGCTGATGTTCCTGTTTTTTCTTATAATGATAAAACAGGAAAAGTTGAAATTAAAATTATGAGAAGGCCAAGAAAGTCTGGAAAAAATAAGGTCATTCTAAAAGTCAATTTAGAAAATGGATTATTTTTTAAAGCAAATGAAATTCATAAAGTCACACTTCAAAACGGAAAAAGAATTAAGATCAATGAATTAAAAGTTGGAGATTCTTTACATAGCCTAAAAGAAAATATTTTTTCAATAAATTTTCCAAATAAATTTGTAGAGATTGAAAAATCTAATTTAGAGAAAAAGTGTGAATATTGTGGAACGACTTTTTTAACTGATCAACTCTCAAGAGAAAAATGCTTTTGTAGTTTTCCATGTTATGTCAATAGTAAAAAAGAGAATGAAAATTCAGTGGAGTCTAAAGAAGGAATAAAAGTTGTTAGTATAGAGACGTTAGAAAAAGAAGATGTTTTTAATGGAACTGTTGATGATAATCATAATTATTATGTTTTTGTTGGTAAAGAAGATATAAACGATAAAGAGAAAAATTTATTTTTTATTAATAGCCGAAATTGTGGTGAAGCTATTTTAGAGCCGCATGGAATTTGTGATCTTGGATCAATTGTTTTACCCAATTTTATCACAGGATCTGTAAATACAAATTGGAGAAAACTCGAAGCCACTATAAAACTTGCAGTTCGGTTTTTAGATAATGTCATTGATGTAAATAAATATCCATTAAAAGAGGTTGATATAAAAGCCCATAATTCAAGGAGAATTGGTCTTGGGGTTTTGGGGTTAGCAGAATATCTTTTTGCTAAACAACTTAGATATGGCAGCAAAAGAGCCAATGAAGAAGTTGAAAGATTAATGAAATTTTTTAGGGATTGTGTTTATCAATCTCTTGTTGAGTTAGCCTCTGAAAAAGGAGCTTTTCCAAAGTTTGATGCAATCCCATATCTTCGGGCATCTTTTATCAAAAAGCTTCCACCAAAACTTAGACTTGATATTAAGAAATATGGAACGCGTTGTGTGACTGGAATGTCCATAGCTCCAACGGGAACAATTTCTCTTTTGACATCTTATACTGGAGGGATAGAGCCTCTTTTTGCAAAGGCATATAGGCGTGAAGATCGTGTTGGAGAAAGAATTTATGTTCATCCTCTTTATAAAAAGTTATTGGAAAATAATGAAGAAATTCCAGAATGGTTTGTTGATACCTCAGAATTAAAACCTGAGGATCATTTTGAAGTTCAATGCGCGGTTCAAAGATATGTTGATGGAGCTGTTTCTAAAACAATTAATATGCCGAAAGGCTCAACAACTGAACAATTAGATAATCTTCTTTTAGAATATATTAAAGATCTTAAAGGGGTTACGGTTTATGTCGATGGGTCAAGAGAGGGTCAAATATTAAATATTGTTTCTGAAAAAGATGCAAGAGAATATATCAAGAAAGAACAGACAAATTCAAATCTTACAGAAAAAGATGTTTCTTGCATTTCAGGAAAATGTGAGATATAGGAGATAAATAAAATGTTGGTTTTAATGCCCAATGAAGTTTGTAAATTAGTTTGTCAATATTCAGAAAGATGCAATGGAACTAATCCAAATAGAAATGTAAAGTTTACTTGTGAATTTCTTCAGGAAGATGGCTCAATAAAAGACAGAAAAATGAAAGGGCGAAATTCCTTAGATCAAACGGGTAAAATGGAAGTTTTGATGGAGACCCCATGTCTGAAGTAAATAATAATATTAATGAAAAACTAATTTCTGAGTTTTCTATTCAAAGAGATGAATTAGTAAAGATGATTCAGGAATTAGAAGTTTTAAAACAAAAAATTGATAGATTATTTGGTGATAATTTAGATCATAAATATATGAGATTTTTTGAAGAAAAAGTTAAATCAGCGACTGAATTATTTAAAACTATTTTAGATATTAGAAAAGAGATTATCAAATCATTAAAAGATGAATTAGAATTTAGAAGAAAAATTGATCTTAATAATAATAATAATAATAATGATAATCCTGATAATATAAATTATGATGATTTAGCTAAAAAGGTTGAATTATTAAATATAGCTAAAGAAAGATTTAAGAACAATAAAAATCTTAAAAAGATTGAGAGTTTTGATGAAGGAAAAAAACAAGAAGTTGGGTAACAAATATAAAAGTTCACTTTTATAAAGGAGAAAGTAATGTCTGAATTAGAGAATGGTGAAGAGAAAGAAATTATTCCTAAGGACAATGAAGAAAAAGGTGAGACGTTTAATATTCTTCCAGATGAGCCGGCGCCTTCTTCATTCCAAGAGGTATCTGAGTTTATTGATATCATGTCTGATATTAAAAAGAATGCTGTGCCCATAGAAGACACTTTTATTGAGGAAAAGCCAAAGAAAAGATCGAAAACAGAAAATGTTGAAACATCAGAGCAGCAAAATTTATTTGAAGAATTTTCATCTTTCCTCAAGAAGACAAAAGAAATAACTCAAGATTTTGAAGATCGAGGAACCATTCCAACTGGAATTGATATTTTAGATGCCATTCTTGGTGGAGGGTTTGCGATTGGAGCGATCAATGTTTTAGTTGGACAGCCTGGCTGTGGAAAGTCAATGTTAGCGGCTCAATGTTTAGCCAATGCCCAAAAACTTAATCCAAATATGTTGAGTGCATATTTAGATTCTGAAGAGTCTATGACAAGAAATCGTTTAATTAATCTTGGAATTAATTCTCCTCCAATTACCCCATATAATGAAATAACAATTGAAAAGGTTTTTAAATTTATTGAGGGTCTTTGTGTATTTAAAGAAACTAAAAAAATTATCGAAACTCCATCAATGGTTATTTGGGACTCGATTGCAAATACCTCAACGGATAAAGAAAAGGATCCAACTATTGATGTGAATCAAGTCATAGGGTATAAAGCAAGATTGTTAAGTTTTCTTTTGCCAAAATATATTACGAAACTTAGAAAACATAATATTTGTTTATTATCTGTAAATCAGTTGAGAGATGTGATGGCAATGGGACAATTTGCTCCTCCGAGGGATTTGAAGTTTCTCTCATCGACAAAAGATATGCCAAGTGGAAATTCTCTAAAGTTTAATAGTTTTCAACTTTTAGAAATCAAGGTTCGTGGTGAGGTAAAAGAAGAAGATTATGGCTTCAGAGGATTTTTAGCTGAGATAAAGTGTGTTAAGAATAAGTTATTTACCCCAAATATTCCAGTTCCTATTTGTGGAAATTTCGTCAGAGGTTTTTCGAATTTCTGGACAAATTTTAATTATCTTCATACAACAAAAAGACTGACTGGAGCTGCTGGTTGGTGGAAGTTAACAGATTATCCTGAAATTAGATTTAGACGAAAAGACGCAGAAGAACAATATGAAACAGATTTAGCTTTTAAAGAGACATTTGATAAATGTGCTAAAGAAGCCATAAAGATAGATTTTATTGATAAATATGGCGATGCATAAAAGTTCTGATAATCTTTTTTGTTGAGAACAAAATAAAAATTTAAATCTTTTTATTGTGAAACAGGCGGAGGAAATTGAATATGAGTTCTTCAATGGCTGATATTTTAAAAGATTACGTAAAAGAATCTATTAAAAATCTTGTCGATAAACCATCTGAAGTTTTTGTCAATGTTTCAATTTCAACCAAAACAATTATTGTTCAAATCTCTGTTGATAAAAGTGATTGTGGTAAAGTCATTGGAAAGAAAGGCAGAACAATAACGGCTTTAAATATTATCGTGACTGCGATAAAAAATACAAAATTTATAAATGATTCAAGAAAAGTATCATTGGTAGTTTTAGAAGATGAAACCAATGAAAGACCCAGTAAAAGACATGGAGGAAAAGAGTAATGTTAAGCCCTACTTCAAAAGAAAGAATTCTTGAAAATTTTTATAGTATAGATTATATATTTTTTGGAAAGCCTGTTAGGGAAATGAAAACTTGTTGTGAAGCATTGATGGAAGAATATTTGACTATTAAAGGGTCTCTTTTAAGTGTTTTGTCTGAAATGTATAAAGTGACAAAACATTCTCCAAAACCAATTGGTCAGAAATTAACGGAGAAGAGACTACACATTTTAGCCGCAGAAAGTGCAAAAATTGCTAGGCAAAATAGTAAGGCAATTTTAGTTACAGAAAAGTCTGAAAAGGATATTAAAAAGGCTGTGAAATCCTTGATTCAGGAATCAAAGAAAGTTAAAATTAATGAGGCGGTTGAAAAAACTATTAGGAAAAAGGGATTCTCTTTGGCTATCGATAATCTTTTAATTTCAAGAATGTTAAATGAATCAAAGTCTCCCAAATCTTTAAATGAAATGGATGGAAGAATTATTGAAGAAGCTTATAAAGTTCTTAGAGAATCTCTCGTGGACTCAGCTATTTTGATTGCGGAATCTAATGAGTCTAAAAACAAGTGATCTAAAAGATCTTTTAACTTATTTAGAAACGAATAAGGGGAAGTCCCAAGAAGATTTAAAAAGTGGGACTTCCCCTTATTTCCAACAAACAGAAATAAAGAAAAATGAATCAAAAGAAGATTTTAAAGATCTTCAACAAAATATTAAAACAACATATAAAGAAACAAGTTGTTTTGATGTAGAACTATTTGAAAAAATAATAAGAAAAAAATTATTACAAGAAAAAAATAAACCTCAAGAATATGAACGACCGTATATTTCTGTAACTGAATTATTTTCATGTTTGAGAAAAATTTATTATGCCAGAATGAATTATCAAATCAATGAACAAAAAGTTTTTATTTATCCTTATAGTTATTTAATGAGAGAAACTGGATCTTTTATTCATAAGATGATTCAAGAGATTTACCCTTTTGATGAAGTGGAAAAAACAATAATAAGCGAAAAATATAAAGTCAAGGGAAAAGTTGATGGAATTATTAAAAATAATGTTATAGAAATAAAAACTATAGATCCTGATAAATTTGAAAATAAATATAGAGAAAATGATTTAATACAAGGATTAATATATTCTGAGATTTTAAATAAGGAATATGGATATAATATCACAAATGTGACTTTGATATATATTTTAAGAACATTAAAAAAGCCAGTTATTTTTGATCTTCCTTGTAATGAGGAGATTTCTTTAAAATATTTAAAATATGGACCCATTCTAAAAAAGCATTTAGATGAGAAAACTGTTCCTGAAAAAATAGGAAAGACAAAAGAACAATGTACATATTGTGAATATAAAGATTTTTGTATAAAAGATGGAGGCGATGATATTCAATCTCCGCCAAAGGAAAAAAGAAATAAGAAAGATTCTATCTTTTTGTTTTAGGAGATTTCGATATGCCTATCGTAATATATCCGATGTTATTTCCACAATCAATATCTTCTAATATTATTCCTGGCATTGTTAAAGCCTTGGAAGTTTATACGTTAGTTTATAAGCAAGATGAAATTATGAGGAGAGTTAGCCCACAATGGGCTAAGCAATGGATGGGAATTAATGATTCTGAAATGATCTCTATAGACGGACATTTAATATCTGAAGTTGAGGGAACTGTCCCAGGTGGAGATTTTAAAATTCCAGGTGGAGAGGCAGGAAAAAAATCACAAGCTCAACGAGATGAAGAAAATGCTGAAGAATTTTTTCGAAAACAAAGAGAGTTTGAACAAAGAGAAAAAGAACATGAATTAAGACAAAAAGAATTAAAACATAGAATTGAAGATTTAAAACAAAGACAAGATGAAATGAAATGGCAAAAAGGTGAAAGAGCTTCTAAAGATTTTGAAAAAGAAAAAGCTCAAATTGAAAAAGATCTTCAAAGAGCTGAGGAACAAGGAAGAAAAGAAAAAAGTGAAATTTTAAAAATCATTCAACAAAGAGAAGAATTAGAATTAAAGAAAAAAGAATCTGAAAGAAAAGAAGCTGAGTGGGAAGCAAAGGGCAAAGGAGGGACTGTTGATGTTAGCCCTATCTCAACTGGGTTGACTCTTGAGCCCACATGGGTTAAAATGACGATAAAAACCAGAGATGGTGGAGAGACGACTGGTTTATTAGGAATAAAAGTTATCCCTTATATGGTTAAATCAGAAGCCGATTTAGCACAACTTCTTTTATATGATAGACAAATTAGTAAAATTGAAAGTTATATTTTAAATAAAGGAAGACAGGTATTAAAACTTTTGTATAAGTTTTGGGATCGGGGAATTTGGAGATCAAAGGGCAGTACTGTTAAAGGCGATGTTCGTCATGATATAATTATGGCTAGAACATCCTTTAGAGATTTATATGCATCTATAAATTTTTCATCTTTAAATGATGACTTTTTTAAATCTGCAGGAAGAATAAATAGATTATATAAGATGGGGTGGTCTTCATTGATTTTCTTAGATGATGTTAATCGACGGGTAATGTTTTGTATGAAAGAATTTAAAGGGATGTGTTCAATTACAAATTATAGTTTTTTGTACTCAAGCGTTGGGGTTGGAACTCATTCTAGAGTTTTTGAAAATATGGAAGAAGTTAAAGCCAGTGCAAGTTCTATTTTTAAAACTCAAATTAAAGAAACAAAATTATTAGGAGAATCAGTTGCACAAAATAAATTAATAGATTATAAAGCTGGGAGAATTTAATAATGGCTAAAACTATAATTCAAGAATATTTAGAGAATATTTATTTACAAGAATCTCTACTAAATGAAGGGTTATCTGATTTTATTGGAAAATTAACTCCAGAAAAAATTAAGGATATTTTTAAAAATTTACAAGGAAGTATTTCTAAAGGGAATTTAGAAAACGCATATGCACATTTGAAATCTATAGGAATAAAAATGACTTCGATTGATAAGATCGAAGAACTAGGTGAAAAGATTGATCCAAAATATAAAGAAGTTTATCAGGACTCAAAAGCATTATTATCATCAAAAGTTCCAAAGTTAAAAGATGATTATTTAAATATTGGATCAATAGCGGTTTCATTATATTCAATTTATCAAGATAAAGAAAATCCTAAGAAATCTTTACATGATAACGTAAATAAATTTTCTAATACATTTTTAGGTTTATTTAAAGAGAAGAGTGAAGAAAAAGTTGATATGCCAAAAGGTGTATTTTTAGAGTTTGCAATAGGGTGGGCTTTATTACTTTCTATCGTAATACTTTACGGAAAGGCAATTTTTTATATTGCGATTGCCGCTTTGGTTTATTGGAAGGTAACGATTTTTGGTTTGGTATTAATTTTAATTGGTTATCTTGTAAATAAACTCCTTGATATGATTGATAAAGGGAGTAGATAATATGAAAGAAACTAAACTTATTCTAGATTTTTATCTTGAAAATATTTGTACTGAAAATGTTTTACAAGAAGATATTTCTGATTTTTTACAAAAAAAAATACCTATTGAATATATTAGCTCTTTAAAAAATTCAGTGTTAAATTTTTCAAGAGAAGGGAAGCTCGATAAGGTTTTAAATTTATTCAGGTTTATACCAAAGGTTTTAAGTTACGATAATTTAATACAAAAGGCAGAAAAATATAAACCTTCTTTTCAAACTGATTATAAAAAGAATTTATCAATTTTAGAAGATTCTTACGGAGATAATATTCATAAATCTATCTTAGAACCCGTGGCGGCAATTTTATCTTTAAGCCCTTTAACCAGAAATGACACAATAAAAGGGTTCTCTAAAAATTTTAACAATACATATTCAAAAAGTTTTGAAATTGGATGGTTAGAAGATCTTCAAAAAACTGGATTAATTGAATATACCATAAAATTTGTTTATGCATCTTTAGAATGGTTTTATGATGTTTTTACACAAGCTGGAATCTCAGAATTTGTCATTTTAAATATTTGTTTAATGCTAATTATTTATTTGATTTTAAATGCTATTAAATATATCAAAGATAGGAAAAGGGAAGGTTAAATGGGTGATAATATTGAATTAAGATCAAATATAAAAGATCTTGAATTATATAGCGATACAGTTCCATTTCGTTTAAGTTTAAAAATTGAAAATTTTGAAGATGAAAAAGCCTATGTTCAATTTATAAGATCTTGTGAAAAATTAGTTAGAATTTCCTTAGAATATAAACAATGGAAAAATTATATTATAGATGTGATAGGGATGAATCATTGTTTTATAACCAATGAATTAATAGATGAAGTTTCTATCGAAGTTCATCATCATGTTCCTTCTTTATATATTTTAATAAAAACTTTGATAAATAAAAAAATTGAAGAGAAGGAAAAGTTTTCATCTTTTGATATATCCGATGAGGCAATAAGATTACATTTTATGAATAAGATAGGATATATTTGTTTGGTAAAAACACTTCATGAAAAATTTCATAATGGTTTTTTAACAATCCCACAAAGTTTGATTAAAGGAGATTATAAATATTTTATCGAGAAATACTCAAAATATATTGAGGATTCTGACTTACAATTAATACAACAAAGATTATCGATAAATGAAAGTAATTGTACATGGTCTAAAGATGATTATAGGAAAATAGCATAATGATAACAATCGATCAAGATGTCAGACAATTAATAAGAATGCCTTTAGATATTTCTAATATGTCTGAAAAATATGTTACGTCAAATGAAATATTTATTTTCCAATCTCCATCCCTCTGGACATTGGAAAAGAATTTATTTTTTCTTTTAAGAAATTCTTCAGAAAAACCATTTAATAAAAAATATAAGTTTAAACCTATGGATTTATCTTTTGATGAATATGGAACTATAAATTATGGGCAGATTCTTATGTACGTAAATGGCGTTATGTCGAGGGAAGAATTTGATTTGGATAAGGTTGTTATTCCTACGAGTTGGGCTTTAACTGAAATTGTTCAAGATCTTTTTCCCTTAAAAGACGTTGATTCTTTAACAAGGGTAAATTTATAATGATAGATTATAAAAAGTCTTTTGACCTATTGAGAGGAACAACAAATTTAATTGACCTTACAAAAAAAGATTTAGATTTTTATTCTATCCCAGAAAATTCAACAAAAAATCTTTTTGCTTTTTTAAAAATAAATGAAAAAAGAATTTTACATATTGCTAAAGAACCTATTTTTAAACTTTTTAAAGAAGAAAATTTAGACATGTTTAAAATTGTTGAATTTGAAAATTACTTATTACCAATCACTTTAAATATTAAAACTGAGCAAATAATTTTAAATTTAAAACCATTTCATGTATCTGAGTTTAGTCGAATAAATATTCAAACTCTTTATGCTATGATTTTATATGGGGTATCCTTTCATAGATTTATTTATGGCATTTCTCCGATAAAACCTTTGTACGCATCGGCTATTATAAATTATTATTTATCTGTTATGATCAGATTATTTGGAAAAGATTATGGACTTTTAGGTATTTATTCTTCTGAGATTCCAAAGTTGAAATTTCTTTTAGGGGTATATATTTATCAATCATTTTTTCATGAGAAAGCTGAGAAGTCTTATATTTTATCTTCTTCATTATCTTTGGTTAATTATAAGGAAATAAAAAAGGAATTAGACACTTTAGATTTTTCTGATATAAGGGCTTTGATAATTTCCTTATCAAGATTTAAAGTCATGCCAGGTTTAGATCAATATAAATTTACATCTAAATTTTTAAAATTATTTGGGGTAAATTTTTTACCAAGTCTTGAAGATCTTAGCAGATTTTGTTCATCAATTTTTGCTTCCACTGTTAAAAGTTCAAATTTAATTCCTAATTTTATTTCGAAATATAATGAGAATGAATATATTAAAATAGGTCTATTACAAAAAGAGGTTTTTAAAATAAAATGAAAGATAATAGAGAAATACAAAATGAATCCTTAGTTTTGGTGGTTGGATCTATCGCTGTGTTGTCAAGTATTATTGGCATGATATCTTTTATTTTAACTTTATTTTCAAGTAAAAAAATAAGTCCAGATAAAAATCTAACTGATCAATTAAATAAAGTTTTAGTTCCTTTAGGAAAGAAATTTGAGGTTAGAATTGTAAAAGAAAAAACTCCAAACGCCTTTATTATCGGGCCTAAAGTAATTTTTGTAACATCTGGCCTTGTGGATATTTTAACCCCAAGGGAAGTCATTTCAGTTTTATTACATGAGGTTTGGCATGTCTTAGATTTACATATATATAAAGATTTATCTTATAAATATATAATTTTTTATTTGGCAGCATTTGTAGCAATTTCTTCGAATGCAGTTATCCCCTTTTCTGGAATAATAGCTTTTTCACTTTCTTGTTTTATATTTGAAATTCCATATAAATTGATTTTTGGTCGAAAATATGAAAAGATGTCTGATAGTTATGCTTCCAAATATGGATATGGAGATGAGTTAATATCTTCACTTAAAAAACTTGATAAGGTTTATACAAGATTGATAAATAGTCAACAATGTGGTTTTATTTGTAAAGTCGAATCAAAAATAACAAATGAGTTAGGAGAACACCCTTCATTACAAACACGAGTTGAAAATTTGTTAAAATCAAAAGAATTAGAGGAGGCTGCAAAAACAAATAATTTAAGCAAATTTAAAAACATAGCCATAGGTTTTTTTAAGAAATAAAAAATGAAAAAACTAGATATTAAACAAGGGGTTTATGGGTTTTATAGAGCGAGGGTTGTTAATAATAAAGATCAACAAAAATATGGAAGAGTGTTAGTTTGGATTCCAGATTTAATGTCAAATATTCCTGATGATCAAGGGATATTTGCCAGACCCGCAAATAATCCGATGGGAGGGCGAAACACAGAATCTTCAAGTGATTGTTATTATTCAGGAACTTCATATAATCCTAAGGTTGGCTCATGGGTTTGGATATTTTTTGAAGGAGGAAATCCTTCTAATCCTTTTTATTTTGCATCTTTAGATTTAGAAAATGCTAAAGTTTTACCGGAGTGTCAAGTTGGAACAAATTACGAAGATAAGTGGGTTATTTTTAAAAGTTCAAATGGAAGATGCATTGTTGTATCAGATGACCCATATGATCAAAGAGTTGAAATAACTGGAAAGAAAAGAAATATTTCAAATCCTCCTTCTGGAGATACAAATTCAGTTTATGAAATTGATGGAAATCAAACCACAATTTTATTAGATGAAAGAACAGGAAAAGAAAAAATTTTGGTAAGAACTTATAAAGGAGATTTTATAAATATTAATGTTTCAGATAGAAAATTGGAAATGTCTTTTGATAATGACATTACAATTAAAACCAATGGAAATTTAAATATTATAACTGGGAAGAATTTAAATATTAAATGCAATCGAAATATTCAAATACAATCTATATTAAATATTGGAATTAGAGCTGGGTTAAATTGTTTTGTCCAGGGAACATCGGGAATGAATATTAAAAGTTTATCAAGTTTAAATATTCAATCAACTACAAATGTCGATGTTTTGACAAGTGGAATTGTTAGCTTACAAGGTTCTTTAGTTCGAGAGCAAATGGGAGCGACTCCAGCTTTATCTCCTTCGACGGTAACCATAAATAATCCAGAAGGGGATAGGGATTCATAAAAATGAATAGAGCGACATTATCGAGCATAGGAACGGGAACGTGTTGTTGCCACTCAGACCCTCCTTGCATTCCTATGACCGGTTTTATAATTTCAGGAAATTCTTCGGTTCTTGTTCAGGGCCTTCCAACTGGGGTAGTTTCAAGTATTATTATAGGAACTTGTGGACATGTGGGCGTTGTTGTTTCAGGGTCAAATTTAGCCATAACTGGTGGGGTGCCAATTGCTAGAATCAGCTCAACTTTTGTTGGGTGTTTTACCGGATTAATTGTGACTGGAGCGGCGAATGTTTTGGTTGGAGGCTAAATGGCTGTTATTAGAAATCAAGATAATTTCACAGACCCTCTTCAATATATAAGAGACCAATTATTTATTTTAGATTATAATAATTCTTCAGATAAAGAAATTTTAAAGATGAAAATTTGGGTATTGGATGGTTTATTTTTAGAAGAGGATGGAGGCATTTTATCTGACATTGATATTCAAAATCCAAAAAATCATTTTGAGTGGCTTTTAAATGAACTTTCTTTTTTAGATTCATATATTAAAACAACCGAAGGAACTTTGACAGATGGAGAATTAAATTTTACTGAATTAAAGCAATCAAGAATTGACTCAATGTCGAATTGGGTAATTACAATTAATCCTTCGACTGGGCAATATTTTAAAGATTATGAAATGCCATATAGTAATAGACCGACCCTTTTATCTGATCTTCAATTTCAAGAATTATATCAACTATTTATTTTAAAAAGAACTAGTGGAGAATGGACAACAGCAAATAATATTATAGATTTGATAACGACATATTGTATAGACCAAGAATCTTTTCAAGCCGAATATATGTATTTAAATTATGAAGATCCAGCGGATACATATCAAAAAATTTTAGATCAAGCCTCTGATAATAAAGAAAAAAATGATTATAATTATGTTTTGAATATGAATGAGATCTATGATGAGATGATGGGGATAATCAATTTTGTTTATGAGGACTCAACTTCTTTTGATGAAATATATTTAGTTAACACCCCACAAATTAGAAATCAAATTGCTTTGGTTGCGGGAAGTCCAACACATAAAGGAATTATTTTAGCCGGCGGCGGATATAGATTTCAATGGATGGATATTTTTGGAAATGTCATTTCTGAACCTCATCCTGGAATGACAATTTCAGCAACAGATTGGCTTATGGGAACTGTTGAATGGAATTTTGATTATTTTAAATTTGTTGGATATACGACGTTAACAAATACGATAGAAGATTTTTCTCCAGTTTGTGGAAAGGATAGATTGCCAAATGGAGAAGACACTTCTGGGTCTTTAACCATTGAAAGATTTGAAGAATTGAATAACAGATGGAAAAATATAAATAATTTAAGAGAAGATGAAATTACAAATATAGGAACTCGTGTTATAATTGAGTCAATGGTAAATGCAGTTATTCCAGATCTTCTTCCTGATCGTTTGCAACATTTTAATGACAAAAAGATTCAAAAAACTTATTATACAAATATTATAAAAGAAAAACGTTCTGAGTTTTCTTAGAGGTATAATATGAAAATTCCTTTTAAGCCCAGCTTGATGAAAACTAGATATCGTAAACCACGATGGATAATTATACATCATACTTCAGAAATATATGATATTCCCTCTTCCAGAATAGACAATGGAAAATATCAATTGCCTGGAGTTTTAAAAGGCGTTTTAGAAAAAAAGCAAGCTGATATAAATTATCATTATATTATTGAAAAGATTGATGATGATTATCAAGTTTTAGCTGGGAGGCCTTTTGTTTATATTTGTGAGTGGGATGATATTCCTTTTAATATCAATGAAAATTCTATTCATATTGCATGTTTAGGTTCATATGATTTTAAAATTCCAGAGCCTCGCCTTTATGAAGTTTTGGCTTATCGTTTAATCAATCCTCTCATTCGAGTATTTCACACACTCCGTCCAGAAAAAATCCTCCTTCATAACGAAGTTAGCACTAATGAAAAAATTACTTGTCCTGGAGAATTTTTTGATAAAGCGATTTTGATTTCAATGGTTAAACGTTTTATCATTAAATAGATATTTTTTTTCATAAAAAGAACAAATACAATATCCCCTTTATTTCTTCTTTGACCTCCCGTCTTCTATATATATTAATATTTGAGATCTATATTTATCCATTTCTTTTTTTTTGAACCCAAAAGAAGGAGGCTAATTTGTTCGAATTTGATCCCAAAGAAAAAGTTGTTAAAATCAGTGATGGATCAACCGAAAGACAAGTTCAATTAATTAGCTCAACTGTAACCAACAAGTTTTTTATTGTGGAAAATTTTATAAACAATCTTTTAAAGATGTTTGGTGATGAATTTTCAAAATGGTATTTTAATATGATTTCTGAATATCAAGATAATATGGAAAATAGATTGGAAATTCTTGAAAATAATATTCCAATCATAAAAAAATATGTTGATGATTATATTTTAAATTCTGGTTTGGATTTTAATAAACATGTTGATTTATCTAAAGCTAAGAAAACAAGTATTTTATTTATGCCTGACGAGATCGAAAAAATAATTAAGCTATCTTCTTATTTAAAACTTATAGCGATTTTTTCTAATTCAAAAGATAAGTTGAATCAAAATCAATATAAAAAGATTTATAATTTGGTAGCCGATGATGTTTCAAAATCAGATATTGCCGTAAAGATTTTTGACTTAATAAAAACAAAAACATTTAGATATAATTTGACAGATAAATCAATGTGGGATTATATTATGGCAATTCGTTGTAAATCAATTGATATTCATGTAGTTGAGATTTTTAATTTTGTTATGAATAGTATTTTAATTCTTTGTGAAGAAGATAAAAACCCAATCACTTATTTTATTGGGGTTACAGATGAATCGGTAAAATGGTTTTTGAGATCAGTTTATAAAGACACAATCGTTTATGAGGATAGTATTTCAACTGAAGATATTTATACCCCAAGTACAGATAATTTAAAAACCTATACATATAATAGTGGACTTGGAAGAATTAAGGGCGTTTCATATGAATTGATTTATGACACGATTGAAAAAGAATCAAGTTCTCATTTTGATAGCAAGAATGAAGATTTAAAATTATTAGAATTTCAAACAAGAATAGGAAAGTCTGAATTTATTTCTCCCTTGTGTGAATGTTTGACTTTTCCAGTTCTTTCAAAAATTACAAATATTCCTTATGTACATTTCAAAACTTTATCTCCAGAACATTCTGCGGTGGTTTCAATCTTGGTTAGTAAAATTCTTCAAAAAGTTTTTGATAATGAATATAAAAATCTCTTTACATTATTGGAATATTATCCAACCGCTTCTCCGGCATTGATGACAACCTATACAATAAAGTCAGTTAAAGAATATATAGAAAAACAAAATGATTCAACCTTTTTTGGATTTAAAACCAAAGTCTTTTTATATAATACTTTAAGTTATTTTATAGGAAGAATTTCCAGAGCTGGCTTTTATCATACGATCACAGGCGCTCCTTTACCAGGTATTCCTTTAACAAAAATTGAGTCTGAGATGATAGAATATTTTAGTGATTATTTCTCTGGAAAATTAGATGATAAATTTGATAAAATGAAATATATTTTGAATTCATATTTATGACTGGTTGTTTATTTTTTGTTGGACTTTTGTTTATAATTATTGGGTTAATTATTTCGTTAGGGTTTGAAATTGGAATCGGAATATTTTTAATAGGTTGTTTTATATTTTTTCCAATTTTATTGATCTCAGGAATAGATGATTTGTGATAATTGCATTTTAAATAAAATATGTGAAAAAAATTGTATAAATTTGCTAAATCAAATATCTGAAGAATATATTAGTAAAGATAATTTTAATATTTGTCCTTTATGTGGAATAAATTTTTATGAAAAAATTCATGATATAAATTGTATTGTTTTTACAGATAATAAATTTGTTGAGTTAAAAAGAGACTACCACTCAAGAGTTAGTTTTACAAGTTTTATTATTGGAATGAAGGAAATTCATATAGGCAGAATGAAAATAAACAATCCTTGTGAAAAGTTTGATAAAAATAATCCAAAAAATTGTTGGAAATGTCTGAATTATATAGAATATAGTTCAATAATATTGTATTTAATAAATGAAAATAATAATAAAATATACATGGTATTTTAGAAGATGAGAATATAAAAGATACAGAAGGGAACCTTTTTCATGGGAAAAATAATTAAATGTAACCATTGTGAAAAAGAAGTTGAAGAAAATTTTGGAAATTTGGTTCCTTCTTTTGATAATATTTTAGATCTTGGGATTGTCCCAATAATGTTAGAATTGATATGAAATATATTTATCTCTGTTTTCATTGTTACATGAAAGCGTCAAAGATGGCACAAGACCTGCAAAAATTTATTGGTGGTGAAGTCACAAACCCAATGCTTCTTCCATTTTCCGGTTTATACAAAGGAGTTAAATTTAGGTTGGAACAGAAAGAAAAAAAATTATGAAAATATCTAAAAGAACAAAAGAAGTTTTGAGTAATGTTATGGAAGAATTTTTATTTGAGCCAGTCAATAAGATAACAATTGAAAATATAAAAGATTATATTAATTATATGACAAATATACCCAAATGTTTTATTGAAGTACGAGTGAAAGATATTAATAAAATTTTGGTTGGATATTATGTTTCAGAATTTAAATATCAAGAATTCATTTTATTTTATGATTTGTGATAATTGTATCTTAACAAATGTTTGTGGTTTTGAATGTGAAAACTTTATTGATAGTATTGAAAAAATTGAACTGATGAGATTAGAAAAAGGAAAATGTCCATTTTGTAATCATATAATATCTAATGGATTTTGTTCATGTGGAATTTTTGTATCAAGACTTATTCTTGATTTACCTTATCATAGAGAATGTGGGATTGAACGACGATACCATTTTGGTATTAGATTTAATAATCGAGAGGTTGAAATTTACCTCTTATATATTGTAAAACCATGTAAAAAGTTTGAAAAAAATAATGCAAAAAAGTGTTTTGACTGTTTAGGTTTTGAGTTTGATATTTATTGTAGATTTTTAAATTATAAAAATATAATTTCGGCTGTTTTTTAATGATTTGTGATAATTGTATTTTGAAAAAAGTATGTAAAAAAAGTTGTATAAATTTTTTAGAACAATTATCTCAAGAATATATTTTTGAAGAAAAATATGTATTATGTCCATTTTGTGGACAACCATTTAAAGAAATATCACCAAAAAACTGTAAGGTTTTTACATCATTATTTTCTAGCCTTCGAGATTGTCACTCTGATATAGTTTGTACGCGTTTTCTAGGACATATGCTATTACGTATTTATAGAATAAATATAGAAAAACATTGTGTTAATTTTGATAAAAATGATCCAAAAAAATGTTGGAATTGTATAGGTTATATATTGAGTGATAAGACAACTTTATATTTAAAAAATAAAAATAAGTTATATATGATATTTTAAAATGCAATCAAACTTCTTTTGTGATAAATGTATTTTAAGAATCAATTGCTTCTCTTTTTGTGATTTATTTTTTGATCAGATTTCCGATAAATGGTTATTTAACAAAAATTTTAATATTTGTCCTTTTTGCGGAAAGAGAATAAAGATTGATTGTCATTGTGTGAAACAAATATATGAAAGCGCTATAACTAATCCGAAAGGACATTGTCATTCTGGAGTAATGCAGGTCAACCTTATATTAAAATATAATCGAATGAAAATCTATCATTCTGAAATAGTGAGACCATGTAAAATATTTAATGAAAGATCAGAAATAATTTGTTGGAAGAGATGCATGGGATATAAATCATTTGGAAGACCAGTTAAATTTCTAAAAAATAAAAATGAAATATTTATTATTTCTTAAAACAAATATATCTTTGAAAGGGATAGGATGAAAAACACCGTCGGAGTTATAGTTGGAAGATTTCAAGTTGATAAACTCCATGAAGGTCATGAAGAATTGATTCGATTTGTATTTAATGAACATACAAAAGTTATTATTTTTATTGGAATTTCACAAGCTAAAAGTTCATTTCGAAATCCATTAGATTTTGAAAATCAAAAACAAGTGATTTTAGAAAAATTTCCAAAAGCTATCGTTTCATATATTAGAGATGAATATTATG